>JAESGN010000119.1_pt1 | contig 204245 bp, 188 predicted proteins | sample 9269731 | NCBI WGS metagenome assembly JAESGN01 (sample SAMN15720683, study PRJNA650826) | algae metagenome | isolation source: Mojavia pulchra JT2-VF2 and co-occurring heterotrophs from desert soil | place: USA: Cadiz Valley, Joshua Tree National Park, CA | collected 1998-06-08 | reverse complement strand
ACTCCGACGACCCCTACGAGCAGGCGGTGGCGGTCGTGCTGCGCGACAAGAAGGCCTCGACCTCCTACATCCAGCGCCGCCTCCAGATCGGCTACAACCGCGCCGCCTCCATCATGGAGCGCATGGAAAACGAGGGCATCGTCGGGCCGGCAAACCATGCCGGGAAACGCGAGATACTCGGTGATGTCGCGCGTCCGGCCCAAGACGACGACGAGTGATCTGGCTCCCTCCGAAGACCCACCGTCATTCCGGCCGGAGCGAAGCGTAGGCCCGGATTCCATCGCGGGACACACCGCCCTTCGATGGATTCCGGATCGGCGCGGCTTCGCCGCTTGTCCGGAATGACGACCACGGCTCCAGGGCGGACGGAGTGGTTTACCCCGCGATGACGCCCTTCCTGAGCAGGAAGCAGCCATAGGGGCGGGCATCGCCGACCTGCACGACGCCGAAAGCCTTGCGGGCCGCCTCGTAGAAGGCGAAGCGCTCGATGCCGGGCAATGGCGTCGGTGCCGCTGCCGCCTGCGCCACCACGGCTTCGACCTCCTTCTGCACCGCCGGCACGGCCGCAGCATCGCCGACGACGAGCATGCGGCGGATCGGATCGGGCTCGAAATCGTCAATCGGCAGCACGGTCAGGATCGCGCGCACGACCTCCGCCATGGCGAGGCCCGGCAGGCGGACGATGCGTCCCGAGGTGGTCGCCCGCGCGATCGTCTCGGCCGGATGGTTGGCGTCGACCACCGCGAGATCGTCGCCATGGCCCATCGCTGCGAGCAGCCAGAGCAAATCGGGACCGAGGATCGGATCGATGGTCTTCAGCATGCCGGCACCGGGGCGTGATCGGGGATGAGCTTTTCGGCCTTGAGATCCACCCAGAGAGCGTTCGGCACGGGGCGGGCCACGAGGTCGAGATTGCGCGCGACCTCGTCCGGCGTCACGGCGCCGAGCACGACGGTCGCGACCGCGGGATGGGCGCCGGCAAAGGCCAACGCCGCTTGCGGCAATGCCACGCCATGGGCGGCGCAGACCGCCTCGATCCGCGCGACCTTGCCGAGGATCTCGAGCGGGGCGGGCTTGTAGTTGTAATAGGCGCCTTCGCGGGCGCCGGTCGCGAGGATGCCGGAATTGAAGACGCCGGCCAGCATCACCGCGATGTTCTTTTCCAGCGCCAATGGCAGGAAGCCGTCGAGCGCGCCCTGCTCCAGCAGCGAATAACGCCCGGCCAGCATCATCACGTCGAAATCGCCGGCGCGGGCGAAGCGCTCGCACATCTCGGCTTCGTTGACGCCGACGCCGATCGCCTTCACCGCGCCGGAGGCCCGTAAGCGATCCAAGGCGCGGTAGGCGCCGTCCATGGCCTCGGCGAAGCGCTGCTCCATCCGCTCGCCATGGGTCCAGATGTCGACATCATGGATCAGCAGGATATCGACATGGTCGGTGCCGAGCCTGAGCAGCGACTGCTCCAACGAACGCATCGCGCCGTCATAGGAATAGTCGATCACCGCCGGATGCGGCAGGCCGCCACGATAGCCGGAGCCATCCGCCTTCGGCTCGCCCGGCTTCATCCAGCGACCCACCTTGGTCGAGAGGATCACGCTCTCGCGCGGAACGCTTCGCAAGGCCGCGCCGATGCGGTGCTCGGAAAGGCCATGGCCGTAGAGCGGCGAGGTATCGACCAGATTGATGCCGGCCTTGAGCGCGGCGACCACCGTCGCCTGCGCCACCCCTTCGTCGAGATGCTGGTAGAGATCGCCGAGCGGCGCGCCGCCGAAGCCGATCAGGCTGGGCTTCATGCCGGCGATCGGCCGGCCCGTTATCGTTGCGCCCAAATCCGTATGACTCCCCAAAGCCCCGCGATGTCCTGCCCCCGCGTCGGGCGGCGCAGCAAACCATGTCCGTAGCGGAAATCAATCGCCCGTCCAGCGGGACTCTGCTAGGCGTCGAGCCTCGAACCGACCGACCTGGCACCACGGCGAGCTGACGATGACCGAGACCCTTTCCGCCCTGCAGCACGCGCTTTCCAAGGGCCGCACGACCTCGGAGGCCCTGACAGAGGCGGCCCTCGCCTGCGCCGGCACGGGCGAAGGTCCGCGCGTCTTCACCCGTCTCTATGGCGAGCGGGCGCTGGCTGCGGCGCGCGCTTCCGATCTGATGCGCAAGGCCGGCTTCGTCCGCTCACCGCTGGAAGGGCTGCCGATCTCGATCAAGGATTTGTTCGACGTCACCGGCGAGACGACCAAGGCCGGCAGCGTCGCATTGGACGACGCACCGGCTGCAACGGCGAATGCGCCGATCGTCGACCGGCTTCTGGCAGCGGGCGCCGTGCTGGTCGGCCGGACCAATATGACCGAATTCGCTTTCTCGGGGCTGGGCATCAACCCGCATTACGGCACGCCGCTCAATCCCTTCGACCGCGCCGGCGCGCGCATTCCCGGCGGCTCGTCCTCGGGTGCGGCGGTGTCCGTGACGGACGGCATGGCGGCCGCCGCCATCGGTACCGACACGGGCGGCTCGGTGCGCATCCCCGCCGCGCTCTGCGGCATCGCCGGCTTCAAGCCGACGGCCCGCCGCGTGCCGCGCGAGGGTTGCGTGCCGCTCTCGACCAGCCTCGATTCGATCGGCCCGCTGGCGCCGAGCCTCACCTGCTGCGCGCTCCTTGATGCCGTGTTGTCCGGCTCAGGCGAGAGCGTCCCGGTCCCGGCCGAACTCGCCGGACTGCGCCTTGCCGTGCCGACGACGCTGGCGCTCGACGGTCTGGACGACGCGGTCGCCGCCAGCTTTCGCCGCGCGCTCGACACGCTGTCGCGCGCCGGGGCGCATATCAGCGAGATCGCCGTGCCGGAATTCGCCACGCTCGGCAGCCTTCAGGCCAAGGGCAGCTTTGCCGGTGCCGAGGCCTGGCACTGGCACCGTGCGCTGATCGCCAGGGCCGGCGACCGCTACGACCCACGCGTGCTGGGCCGTATCCAGCGCGGCGCCGAGATGGCGCTGGCGGATTATCTCGATCTGGTCGCAGCGCGCAAAGCCTGGATCGCCGCGGTCGAGGCACGCATCGCCGGCTTCGACGCCCTGGCGATGCCGACCGTGCCGGTGATCGCGCCGCGCATCGCCGATCTCGCGGAGGAGGCCGCCTATGGCGCGACGAATCTGCTGATCCTGCGCAACCCGACGCTGATCAATTTCCTCGACGGCTGCGCGGCGAGCCTGCCCTGCCATCGCCAAGGCGAGGCGCCGGTGGGCTTGATGGTGGCCGGCGCCGGCGGGCAGGATCGCCGCATCCTGGCGATCGGACAAGCGATCGAGGCGGCGCTCGCCCCTTCCCGCGCCGCCTGAGGCTCCGAACAGAAACGCCGGCCGGACCTTCTGGTCCGACCGGCGCATCGTGATGCCCGAAGAACCGCCGTGCCTTATTCGGCCGGCAGCGGCAGCGGCGCGCCATCCTCGCTGGTGACGACCGCGCCGCTCAGCGCCGCGTGCAGGCGGTTCTGGTCGAGCTCGCCTTCCCAGCGCGCCACGACGATGGTCGCCACCGCGTTGCCGATGAAGTTGGTCACCGCGCGGCATTCCGACATGAAGCGGTCGATGCCGAGGATCAGCGCCATGCCGGCCACCGGGACGGCAGGGACGACCGAGAGCGTCGCGGCCAGCGTGATGAAGCCCGCGCCGGTGATGCCGGCTGCGCCCTTGGAGCTGAGCATGGCGACGAGCAGCAGCAGCACCTGGTCGCCGAGCGGCAGATGGATGTCCATGGCCTGCGCGATGAACAAGGCCGCCAGCGTCATGTAGATGTTGGTGCCGTCGAGATTGAAGGAATAGCCGGTCGGGATGACCAGGCCGACGACGGAGCGCTTGCAGCCGGCCGCCTCCATCTTCTCCATCAGGCTCGGCAGTGCCGCCTCCGAGGACGAGGTGCCGACGACGAGGAGGATCTCCTCCTTGATGTAGCGGATCAGGGCGAAGATCGAGAAGCCGTTGTAGCGGGCGACCGCGCCGAGCACGACGAGGATGAAGATCGCCGCCGTGAGGTAGAAGGTCAGGATCAGCATCGCGAGATTGGCGACGGAACCGATGCCGTAGCGGCCGATGGTGAAGGCCATGGCACCGAAGGCGCCGATCGGGGCCGCCTTCATCAGGATCGCGACCAGCTTGAAGATCGGCGAGGTCAGCGCCTGCAGGAAATCGAGCACCGGCTTGCCGCGCTCGCCCACCATCGAGAGCGCAAGACCGAAGAGGACCGAGAAGAACAGCACCTGCAGGATGTCACCCGAGGCGAAGGCGCCGACGATCGTATCCGGGATGATGTTCTGCAGGAAGCCGACGACGCTGGAATCATGCGCCTTGGCCGCATAGCTCTGAACGGCCTTGGCATCGAGGCTGGCGGGGCTGATGTGAAGCCCGGTTCCCGGCTGGATGAGGTTGCCGACGATCAGGCCGACGATCAGCGCCAGCGTCGAGAAGACGAGAAAATAGATCATCGCCTTGCCGGCGACGCGCCCGACCTTCTGCATATCGGTCATCCCGGCGATCCCGGTCGAGACCGTCAGGAAGATCACCGGCGCGATGATCATCTTCACCAGCTTGATGAAGGCATCGCCGAGCGGCTTCATGGAGGCGCCGGTTTCCGGCCAAAAATGGCCGAGCGCGATGCCGAGCGCGATCGCGACGAGCACCTGGACATAGAGCTGCTGGTAAAGCTTCTTCGGGCGCGCCGGCGCAGCCGTCGCGGGTTCAAAATGGGCAGCCATCGCTTCCTCCGGTGGGCTTTTGTTTGGCTTGATCTAAGCGAGTGATTTTTTCGCAAGCCGCGTGCCAGCCGGACAGAACTCAAAAAATATAACGATATCAGATACGTATATTCTTCTTCGCTTTTGCCACCGCGCCATCTATGCGAAAATCCGCACAATCTTTTGTTGCGCAATGCGGAAATCCGCTCATGATCGGGCATGGGCTTCATGCACCGCACCCCACCGCAAGCAGGAACCGCCGCTTCACCGGGCGGCTGGAGCTGGCTGGCCTTCGGGCTCGCGGCGGCGATCCTGCTCGCCATCGGGCTGATCGCCGCCGGCGATCTCGGCCGCAGCCGCGCCATCGAGGCCGTGAATGCGCGCGCGGAGGACGGCACCACGCTGGCCATCGCGGTGCTGCGCGGCGAACTGGAGAAGCAACGCGCCCTGCCGATGATCCTCGCCCGCGATCCCGATGTCCGCAGCGCGCTTTCGGGCAACAGCCGTCATGCGCTCGACCTCAAATTCGCGAGCATCGCGCGGGAGACGCGCACGGCCGTGATCTACCTGCTCGATGTGACCGGGCTGACCATCGCGGCGAGCAACTGGGACGAGCCGACGAGCTTCATCGGCAATGACTACGCCTTCCGCGACTATTATCTCGGCGCGATTCTGAAGGGTTCGGCCGAGCAGTTCGCGCTCGGCACGGTCAGCCAGCGCCCGGGCCTCTACATCACCAGCCGGATCAATGACGGCGACAGGCTCCTCGGCGTCATCGTCGCCAAGGTCGAGTTCGACCGGGTCGAGGCCGATTGGCGGGCGCTCGGCGGCCAGATCTACGTCGCCGACGAGCGCGGCGTGGTGCTGCTCTCGACGGTCCCCGAATGGCGCTTCCATGTCGAGGCCCCGCTCGACGAGGACACGCAGAAGGACATCCGCCGCTCGCTGCAATTCGGCGAGGCACCGCTCAAGCCGCTGCCGCTGGCGCCGGATGACGACCTCGTCCAGAGCACCGCCCCGACGCGCGGCCTCAACGTGATGACCCGTCGCGACGTGCCGACCACCAGTTGGCACATCGACATGCTGCTGCCGGTCGACCAGGCCATCCGCGCCGAGCAATCGCGTTTGCAGACTCTGGTCGCGCTCGTGCTGCTGCTCGGGCTGATGCTGGCCGCGTTCCTGCTGCGCCGCCGCCAGCAGGCGGCAATGCGGATGCTGGCGGCGGCACAGGCGAAAGCGGAGCTCGAACGGCGCGTCGCGGAACGCACGGCGGAACTCGCGGGCAGCAACCGCAAGCTCGTGGAGGAGATGGCCGAGCGCGCCCGCGCCCAGGAGCGGCTCGCGGATACGCGCGAGGAGCTGGCCAAGGCGAACCGGCTGGCGACGCTCGGGCAGGTCACGGCCGGCGTCGCCCATGAGATCAATCAGCCGCTCGCAGCCTTGCGCACCTATGCCGAGAACGCCCGCGCCTTTGTCGCCGCGCGCGACGAGAGCGCCGCGGCAGGCGCGCTCGGCAAGGTCATCGGCCTGACCGAACGGATCGGCGCCATCACGGAGACCCTGCGCGGCTTCGCCCGGCGTGGCAACGGCAGGCTCGAACCGGTCCTGCTGAGCGAGGCGGTCGCAGGTGCGCTGATGATCCTCGACGCGCCCCTGCGGCAGGCCGGCATCGCGCCGCAGGTCGATGCGAGCCCGCCAGGGTTGCGGGTGCTCGCCCGGCATGTCGAGCTGGAGCAGGTGCTGGTCAACCTGCTGCGCAATGCCGTGGAGGCTGTCGAGGCCGCCGACCCGCGACCGGTGCCGCCGCTGCTTTCGCTCGGCATCCGCGACGTGGGCGAGGAGGTTGCGATCACCGTCGCCGATCGCGGCCCCGGCCTCGACGAAGCGGCGCTTGCGGCGCTGTTCACCCCGTTCCGCAGCTCGAAGCCGCGCGGCCTCGGCCTCGGCCTCGTCATCTCGCACGACATCGTCACCGCCTTCGGCGGCACGCTGACGGCGTCGTCGCGGCCGGGGGACGGCTGCGTCTTCACCATCACCCTCCGGAAAGCCTCGTCCGGCTCCAACCCATGACCCCAGCTTCGATGACACGCGCGCCCGATCTCGCCGGCCTCGACATCGCCTTCGTCGACGACGACGAGGATCTGCGCGAGGCCAATGTGCAAGCCCTGCAGATCGCCGGCTTCAAGGCCGCCGCCTTCGCCTCGGCGGGCGCGCTGCTGGCCGAGATCGGGCCCGGCTTCGCCGGCGCGGTCGTCAGCGACGTCCGCATGCCCGGCATGGACGGCATCGAACTGTTCCGCCGCCTCAAGGCCCTCGACGCCGATATCCCGGTCGTGCTGATTTCCGGCCATGCCGACATCGCCATGGCCGTCGCCGCGATGAACGAGGGCGCCTATGATTTCATCGCCAAGCCCTATGCCGGCGAGCGGCTGAGCGAGACCTTGCGGCGTGCCGTCGAGAAACGGGCACTGGTCCTCGAAAATCGCAGGCTGCGCGCGCTGACGGCATCGGCCGAGAAGGACGAGGGGCTGATCGGCGAGACGCCGGCGATCTCGCGGCTGCGCCAGACCATCCACGACCTCGCCGATGTCGAGGTCGACGTGCTCGTGCTGGGCGAAACCGGCACCGGCAAGGAGGTCGTCGCCAATCTGCTGCACCGGCTCGGCCGGCGCCGCGACAAGCCCTTCGTCGCGCTGAACTGCGGCGCCCTGCCCGACAGCGTCATCGAGGGCGAACTCTTCGGCTACGAGCCCGGCGCCTTCACCGGCGCGCAGAAGAAGCGCATCGGCCGGATCGAGCATGCCAGCGGCGGCACGCTCTTCCTCGACGAATTGGAGAGCATGCCGACGAGCGCACAGGTCAAGCTCCTGCGCGTGCTGGAGATGCGCGAGATCACGCCGCTCGGCTCCAACGACACGCGCAAGGTCGATCTCAGGGTGGTGGCCGCGACCAAGGTCGATCTCGGCGACCCCGCCCAGCGCGGCGATTTCCGCGAGGATCTCTATTACCGGCTGAACATCGTCACGCTGCGTCTTCCGCCGCTGCGCGAGCGGCGCCGCGACATCCCGCTGCTCTTCGCGCATTTCCTCGGCCGCGCCGCGCGCAAATATGGGCGGGAGGTTCCCCGGCTCGACCGCTCGGTCGAGCGCCACCTCGTCGAGAACGACTGGCCGGGCAATGTCCGCGAGCTCGTGCATTTCGCCGAGCGCGTCGCGCTCGGCCTTGCCGGCGACCTGCCGATCACGGCGGCGCACGAGGATGCGGGCGCGCTCAGCCTGCCCGAGCGCCTCAACGCCATCGAGGCGAACCTGATCCGCGAGGCGCTCGAGGCCCATCGCGGCGATGTTCGGGCGACGCTGGAGGCGCTGGGGATTCCGCGCAAGACCTTCTACGACAAGCTCGCGCGCTACGGCATCACCCGCGCCGCCTATGAGAGCGAATGACGGACGGACGCAACGGCTTCAGATAGCACAACGCTGTCGTTTACTGTCATTCCCGGAGAATTTCCTCCCACCTTTAGAACGACTGTTCCCGACCCTTTTCTTTCAATAAGCTGTGAACAAGGCGGCCCGGGGAATTCCGCCCACGGAGCTTCCGATGCAACGGGGCCATAACCCCGCCTGACAGAGGCGGGGAAGGGTTGAGGAGAGTTTCACATGAAGACATTGCTGTTGGCGACGCTGTCGGCGTCCGCCCTCATGGCGGCGCAGCCGCTCATGGCCAAGACGCTGGTCTATTGCTCGGAAGGGAGCCCCGAGAATTTCGCGCCGAGCGTCAACACGACCGGCACCTCCTTCGACGCCGGCACGCAGATCTACGACACGATCGTCCAGTTCGAGCGCGGCGGCACCAAGGTGCAGCCGGCGCTTGCCGAGACATGGGACATCTCGGCCGATGGCCTGACCTACACCTTCCACCTGCGCAAGGGCGTGAAGTGGCAGTCCAACAAGGGCTTCAAGCCGACCCGCGACTTCAATGCCGACGACGTGATGTTCATGATCGAGCGGCAGTGGAAGGAGGACAACCCGTTCTTCAAGGTCACCAGCTCGAACCACTCCTACTTCAACGACATGGGCATGCCGAAGCTGCTCAAATCGGTCGAGAAGGTCGACGACTACACCGTCAAGGTAACGCTGAACCAGCCTGAGGCGCCCTTCCTCGCCGACCTCGCCATGCAATATGCCGGCGTGCAGTCGAAGGAATATGCCGATGCCATGCTCAAGGCCGGCACGCCCGAGAAGCTCGACCAGGACCCGCTCGGCACCGGGCCGTTCTATCTGGTGCAGTACCAGAAGGACGCGATCATCCGCTACAAGGCGTTCCCGGAATACTGGGGCGGCAAGGCCAAGATCGACGACCTGATCTTCGCGATCACGCCGGATGCGTCGGTGCGCTGGGCCAAGCTCCAGAAGGGCGAATGCCATGTCATGCCCTATCCGAACCCGGCCGATCTCGAGGCGATGAAGAAGGACGCCAATGTCCAGATCCTCGAGCAGCCCGGCCTGAACATCGGCTATCTCGCCTACAACACCACCAAGAAGCCGTTTGACAACGTCAAGGTGCGCCACGCCGTCAACAAGGCGATCAACAAGAAGGCGATCATCGACGCGGTCTATCTCTCCAGCGGCATCCCGGCGATCAACCCGATCCCGCCCTCGATGTGGTCCTATAACGAGACCATCAAGGACGACCCCTATGATCCGGAGGCGGCCAAGAAGGAGCTCGCCGAGGCCGGCTACCCGAACGGGCTGGAGATCGACCTCTGGGCCATGCCGGTGCAGCGCCCCTACAACCCCAACGCCAAGCGCATCGCCGAATTGATGCAGGCGGACCTCGCCAAGGTCGGCGTCAAGGCCGAGATCAAGACCTATGAATGGGGCGAGTACCGCAAGCGCATGCAGGCGGGCGAGCACCAGACCGGCATGCTGGGCTGGACCGGCGACAATGGCGACCCGGACAACTTCCTGCACACGCTGCTCGGCTGCGACTCGGCCAAGACCAACGGCTCGAACGTCGCCAAATTCTGCTACCAGCCCTTCGAGGAGCTGGTGACGAAGGCGAAGACGGTCACCGACCAGGCCGAGCGCGAGAAGCTCTACCGGCAGGCGCAGGTGATCTTCAAGGAGCAGTCCCCCTGGTTCACCATCGCCCATGCGATCCAGCTCAAGCCGGTCCGCAAGGAAGTGAAGGACTTCAAGCTCTCGCCCTTCGGCCGCCACACCTTCTACGGCGTCGATATCGCGAACTGAGCTGGCGCAAGTCATGCATCAATGACGGATGCGGCCCGGCGGGCCGCATCCTTTTTCGGGCGGGAGACGACGGGGCGAGCGCCCTGCGCCAGATCCCGCCCTTTTCCATCGAGAGAAACCGCCATGGCCGTTCGCGCTTGTACAGCCGCCCTTGCCCTCGGGCTCAGCGCCCTCCTGCTTCCCGCCGCCGCTCGCGCGCAGGCGCTGGTCGTCTGCACCGAGGCCAGCCCCGACTTCCTCAATCCGCAGTTCAGCAGCCAGAACACCGCCTACGACGTGGCGGCGCAAGTCTATGAGCGGCTGACGGCGACGGAGCGCGGCGGCTCGCAGATCATCCCCAGCCTCGCCGAATCCTGGACGATCTCGGATGACGCGCTGACCTACACCTTCAAGCTGCGCAAGGGCGTGAAGTGGCATGCGAACAAGGCCTTCACGCCGAGCCGCGACTTCAACGCCGACGACGTGGTGTTCTCCTTCGGCCGGATGCTCGACCCCGCCAATCCCTACAACAAGGTCAGCAACGGCAACTACCAGTTCTTCGACGAGATCGTGAAGCCGAGCCTCGCCTCGGTCGAGAAGGTCGACGACCACACCGTCAAGCTCACGCTGAAGAAGCCGAACTCGCCGCTGCTCAGCGCGCTCTCCGTCGAGCCCATGTCGATTCTTTCGGCCGAATATGCCGCCGCGATGAGCAAGGCCGGCACGCCCGAGCAGGTCGATTTCGCTCCGATCGGCACGGGCCCCTTCTCGCTGCTGTCCTATCAGAAGGACGCGACGATCCGCTTCAAGGCGGTGCCGGACCATTGGACCAAGGCCGCCGGCAACCGCGACCGCATGGCGCTGGTCAGCGACCTGATCTTCGTCATCACGCCGGACGCCGCCGTGCGCTTCGCCAAGGTCAGGTCCGGCGAATGCCAGATCGCGCGCTATCCCAATCCCGGCGATCTGCCGGCGATGAAGGCGGACCCCAACCTCACCATCGCGCAGGGCAGCATCGCCGACCAGAGCTTCCTCGCCTTCAACGAGCGCAAGAAGCCCTTCGACGACCGGCGTGTGCGCGAGGCGCTGGCCTATGCCACCAACATCCCGGCGATCATCGACGCGGTCTATCAGGGCACCGGCAAGGCGACCGCGGCGGCCGTGCCGCCGGCATTGTGGTCGCATGACGACGATCTGAAGCCGCGCGCCTACGATCCCGAAAAGGCCAAGGCGCTGCTCAAGGAGGCGGGCCTGCCGAACGGCTTCGAGACGACGCTCTGGGCCATCCCCGTCGTGCGCGCCTATATGCCGAACGGGCGCCGCGCCGCCGAGCTGATCCAGGCCGACTGGGCCAAGATCGGCGTCAAGGCGACGATCCAGACCTTCGAATGGGGCGAGTATCTCAAGCGCGGCCGGGCCGGCGAGCACGAGGTCGGCATGTTCGGCTACACCTGGGACTATCCCGACCCGAGCCAGATCCTGCTCAGCGGCTGGACCTGCGAGGGCGTGAAGACCGGCGCCAACCGCGCCGGCTGGTGCAACCAGGAGGCTTCCGACGCCCTCGCCAAGGCGAGCACGATCACCGACCAGGGCGAGCGCGCCAAGCTCTACAAGCGCTTCCAGGAGTTGTTCCACCAGGATGTGGCCGGGCTGCTCTTCGCCAATGCGCAGGCTTTCACGCCGGTGCGCAAGGAGGTGAAGGATTACAAGATCCACTTCTTCGGCGGCCAGCCCTTCTACGGTGTGTCGATCGCGAAATGAGGCGCCGCGCCGCTTGGCGGCGCCTGTCCTCACAGATCGTGCCGGCGCTGCATTCATTGCCGCGCCGGCACAAGACTCGATCATATTATTGCGTACGCACGGCCATATCTTCGCAAGTCTTGCATTCCGACCGCCGCGACGTACCGCGCGGTACTAAGAGTGCCCGCGATTCTTCAACAAGGCCGGCTTGATCTTTCGTCCAATCTGGTGTTTGCGCTGCGCCGGATTTCGAACTTGAATAAAACGACAAGACAAAACGCCGCGCACCGCGACCGTGCCGGCCGATAAGGCTGGAAGAACCATGCTCCGCTTCATCCTGACCCGGGTCAGCCTCGTGATACCGACCTTCATCGGGATCACTTTGCTCGCCTTCTTCCTTGTCCGGCTCGTCCCCGGCGACCCGATCGAGACCATGGCGGGCGAGCGCGGCATCGACCCGGCCCGCCATGCCCAGCTCGTCAAGGAATACGGCTTGGACAAGCCGCTGCTGACCCAGTACGGCGTCTATATCGAGCGCGTCGTCCAGGGCGATCTCGGCAAGTCGATCGTGACACGCGAGAACGTGCTCTCTGAATTCGGGCAGCTTTTCCCGGCCACCATCGAGCTCGCGCTCTGCGCCATCCTGATCGCGCTGCTGCTCGGGCTGCCGGCCGGCATCATCGCGGCGGTGAAGCGGAACTCGATCTTCGACCATGGCGTGATGGGTATCTCGCTCACCGGCTATTCGATGCCGATCTTCTGGTGGGGTCTGCTGCTGATCCTGCTGTTTTCGGTGCAGCTCGGCATCACCCCGGTCTCCGGCCGGATCGCGGTGCAGTACTTCATCGAGCCGGTCACCGGTTTCCTCACCATCGACAGCCTGCTGGCCGGCGACACCGACGCCTTCTGGTCGGCGCTGTCGCATCTCGTCCTGCCGGCGATCGTGCTGGGCACCGTGCCGCTCGCCGTCATCGCCCGCATGACCCGCTCGGCGATGCTGGAGGTGCTCGGCGAGGACTATATCCGCACGGCCCGCGCCAAGGGCATGGCACCGATCCGCGTGGTCGCCCTGCATGCGCTGCGCAATGCGCTGATCCCGGTCGTCACCGTCATCGGCCTGCAGGTCGGCACGCTCTTCACCGGCGCGATCCTGACCGAGACGATCTTCTCCTGGCCCGGCGTCGGCAAATGGCTGATCGAGGCGATCAGCCGGCGCGACTATCCGGTCCTGCAAGGCGGAACCTTGCTTCTTGGAATGGTGGTGATGAGCGTCAACCTGTTGGTCGACCTGCTCTACGGCCTGATCAACCCGCGCATCAGGCACGCCAAATGACCCGCACTCCATTCGAGTCCCGCGCCCGCCGGAGCCGTCGCCCAAGGAATTTTCGCCCATGAGCGCCGAAACCCTCGAAGTCCCTGCCGTCGCTGCGCCGAGCGGCGCACCGCCGCATCCCGTCCGCGAGTTCTGGAGCTATTTCAGCGCCAACCGCGGCGCGGTCGCCGGGCTCGTCGTCATCGTGCTGGTGCTGCTCTGCGCGCTGTTCGCGCCGCTGATCGCCCCGCACAACCCGGACCTGACCAATAATACGGTCTTCCTGAAGCCGCCGTTCTGGCAGGAGGGCGGCTCGCTGTCCTACCCGCTCGGCACCGACGCGATCGGCCGCGACATCCTTTCGCGCCTCATCTTCGGGGCGCGGCTCTCGCTGGTCATCGGCATCGCCGTGGTGGCGCTGGCGATCGTCGTCGGCGTGGTGCTCGGCCTGATCGCCGGCTATTTCAAGGGCGTCGCCGACATCGTCATCATGCGCTTCATGGACATCCTGATGACGATGCCGAGCCTGCTGCTCGCTATCGTCATCGTCGCGATCCTCGGCCCCGGCCTGATGAACGCCATGCTCGCCGTCGCCATCGTCGTGCTGCCGCATTACGTCCGCATCACCCGCGCCGCCGTCATCACCGAGGCGAGCAAGGATTATGTCGTCGCCGCCAAGGTCAGCGGCGCGCAGACAGTCCGGCTGATGTTCTCCGAGATCCTGCCGAACTGCGCCGCCCCACTCATCGTGCAGGCAACGCTCGGCGTCTCCACCGCGATCCTCGATGCCGCCGCACTCGGCTTTCTGGGCTTAGGCGCCCAGCCCCCGACACCGGAATGGGGCACGATGCTCGCCGACGCGCGCGAATTCGTGCTGCGCGCCTGGTGGGTCGTCACCTTCCCGGGCCTTGCCATCCTCATCACCGTGCTCGCCTTCAACCTTCTCGGTGACGGCCTGCGCGATGCGCTCGACCCCAAGCTGAAGCGCTGATCCCATGCCCCTGCTCGAAATCGAAAACCTCAGCGTCGAATTCCCGACCTCCCAGGGAACGCTGCGCGCCGTCGACCGCATCGACCTGACCCTCGACGAAGGCGAGGTGCTCGGCGTCGTCGGCGAATCCGGCTCCGGCAAATCAGTCACCATGCTCGCGCTGATGGGCCTCGTCGGCTATCCCGGCCGCGTCCGCGCCGACAAGCTGCGCTTCGACGGCCAGGACCTGCTCACCATGTCCGCGCGCCAGCGCCGCCAGCTCACCGGCAAGGACGTGGCGATGATCTTCCAGGAGCCCACCACCAGCCTGAACCCCTGCTTCACCATCGGCTTCCAGCTCGCCGAGACACTCCGGAAGCACGAGGGGATGGACGGCAAGGCGGCGAAGCACCGGGCGATCGAGCTTCTGGAACAGGTCGGAATTCCCGCCCCGGAAAGCCGCCTCAAGGCCTTTCCGCACCAGCTCTCGGGCGGCATGAACCAGCGCGTCATGATCGCCATGGCGATCGCCTGCAATCCCCGCCTGCTGATCGCCGACGAGCCGACGACGGCGCTCGACGTCACCATCCAGGCGCAGATCCTCGAATTGCTGATGTCGCTGCAGCGCGAGCGCGGCATGGCACTGGTGCTGATCACCCATAATATGGGCGTCGTCGCCGAGACGGCGCAGCGCATCATGGTGATGTATGCCGGGCAGATCATGGAGGAGCGCAAGGTCGACGCGCTGTTCGCCGATCCGCAGCATCCCTATTCCGCCGCCCTGCTCGCCGCCTTGCCGGAGCGGAGCGAGCATGCAAGCCGCCTCGCCACCATTCCCGGCATGGTGCCAGGCCTGAACGACCGGCCGAAGGGCTGCCTGTTCAGCCCGCGCTGCGCCTATGCGACCGACCACTCGCGCGCTGTCCAGCCGGAGCTCCGGAACTGGGCGGATGGGCGCGTGCGCTGCCACTATCCGCTCGGCGATGCGAACCGGGATGCGGAGCGCGCCCGCGACGACCGCTCGACGACGGAGGCGACGCGATGAGCAACCCCGTCATCGAAGCCCGCGAACTCACGCAGACCTACCCGGTCAAGCAAGGGTTCTTCCGTCCGCCGGCACAGTTGCAGGCAGTGAACAAGGTGTCGTTCTCCGTCGAGGCCGGGCGCACGCTGGCCGTCGTCGGTGAATCCGGCTGCGGAAAATCGACGCTGGCCCGCATGGCGACGCTGATCGAGGCCCCGACCTCGGGCGCGCTGATGCTGGACGGGCTCGACGCGGTGCACCCACCCGCGAGCGAGCGCAAGCGCCTGCGCCGCACCGTGCAGTTCGTCTTCCAGAACCCCTATGGCTCGCTCAACCCGCGCAAGAAGATCGGCACGATCCTGGAAGAGCCTCTGAAGATCAACACGGACCTCTCCAAGGCCGAGAGGACCGAGAAGGCGCGTGCGATCATGGCCAAGGTCGGGCTCAGGCCCGAGCACTACGCCCGCTATCCACATATGTTCTCGGGCGGCCAGCGCCAGCGCATCGCGATCGCGCGCGCGCTGATCCTCTCGCCCAAGCTGGTGGTGGCGGACGAGCCGGTCTCGGCGCTCGATATCTCGATCCAGGCGCAGGTGCTGAACCTGCTCGCCGACCTGCAGGACGAGCTGAAGCTCGCCTATCTCTTCATCTCGCACGATCTCAGCGTCGTCCGGCACATCGCCCATGACGTGATGGTGATGTATCTCGGGAACGCCATCGAGCATGGCCCGAAGGAGCGCATCTACGCCCGGCCGCTGCATCCCTATACGCAGGCGCTGCTCGCCTCGACGCCACGCGTCGGCGGGGCCAAGCGCGAGCGCATCGTGCTGCGCGGCGAACTGCCCTCCCCGCTCAACCCACCGAAAGGCTGCGTATTCTCGACGCGCTGCCCCTTCGTGACCGATCGCTGCCGGGCCGAGCGCCCGGAGAAGCGCGAGATCGACGGACGGCAGGTCGCCTGCCACTTCGCCGAGGATTTTTTGGCGAAAGCGGCGTAACTCCGCAGAACGCCGTCATTCAGTGAAGCGCGTCATGCTCGGGTTTGCCCCGAGAATGACGCCGCTCGTCAAGCGCCTCAAATCCCCTTGGTCACGCCACCGTCGACCCGGATGTTCTGACCGGTGATGTAGCCGGCATCGGGCGAGAGCAGGAAGGCGACGGTGCCGGCGATCTCGTCGGCGCTGCCATAACGCTGCATCGGCACGCTGGCGCGCCGCGCATCGGTTGCAGGCAGGCTGTCGATCCAGCCCGGCTGGACGTTGTTGATGCGGATGTTGTCGGCCGCGTATTTGTCCGCATAGATCTTGGTGAAGGTCGCAAGCCCCGCGCGGGCCATGGCCGAGGTGGGGAACATGTCGCTCGGCTCGAAGGCCCAGGCGGTCGAGATGTTGACGATGGCGCCGGATTTCTGCTGCTGCATCACCGGCGTGACCAGCCGGATCGGCCTGACCGCACTGAGGAAATAGACGTCGAGGCCCTTCTGCCAATCCTCGTCGGTGAGATCGAGGATCGGCGCGCGAGGGCCATGGCCGGCGCTGTTGACCAGCGCGTCGATCCGGCCCCAGCGGTCGAGCGTGGCGTCGACCAGCCGCTTGACGTCGTCGTTGGACTGGTTCGAGCCGGTGATGCCGATGCCGCCCAGCTCGGCGGCCAGCGCCTCGCCCTTGCCCGAAGAGGACAGGATCGCGACGCGATAGCCGTCCTTCGCCAGCCGCCGCGCCGCGCTCGCGCCCATGCCGCTGCCGCCTGCGGTGACGATCGCTACCTTGTCCATGTCCTGCTCCCGCGCCTGATCGCTGCGAATAGGCGGCTATTCTTGGACGGTGCGTCCGCATAGCGCCACAGCAAAGCTGCATGAGCCGGTTCGCGAAGCCGCATGGCCGCGGCCGACGGACGTGGCGCAGCGGTCCAACACGATGAAACTCCGCGTCATCCCGGACAAGCCGCGAAGCGGCGTCGATCCGGGATCCATCGTAAGGCAGTGCGCTCTAAGATGGATCTCGGATCTCCGCTTCGCTGCGTCCGGAATGACGGAGTGTTTCCGATCGACCTCAGCGCGGGCCGACCGCCTCGCCGATCTGCCGGATGGCGATCCGGTCGACGAAGGGAGCGTCCGCCCCCTCCTGCTCGATCGCGATCTCGCCGCCGCGCACGCGGAAGCGGATGACCGTTCCGCCAGCGCCGCGCCAATCGACCGTCTCGCCGTCGTCCTCGTAGAGTTCGCCGGTCGCGCCCTCGACGAGACCGCAGACGAGCACCTCGCGCTGGTCGTCGATGCCCTCGGGATTGCCGAGCGGGATCAGCGCGCCGGCGCGCACGAAGACCGGCAGGCGACCGAGCGGAGCCGCCACGGTCGCGACCGCGCCGCCGGCAAAATGCTTGCCGTCATGCCAATCATACCAGCCGCCTTCGTGCTTCGGCAGGTAGATGCTGCGCTCGCGCGCGCCCTCCTCCAGCACCGGCGCGACCAGCACGTCCGGCCCCAGCATGAAGGCGTCGTCGGTCTTTACGGCCATCGCATCCTGCGGGAAGTCCCAGAGCAGCGGGCGGATCGCCGGGGTGCCGTCGCGGCTGGCGCGCCACATCAGCGTGTAGAGATAGGGCATCAGCCGGTAGCGCAGCGAGATCGCCTCGCGCACCTGCGGCACCATTTCCGGATACATCCAGGGCAGGTTGACGACGCCGTCATCGTTCCAGGAGTTCATCACCATGCGCGGCCAGAGCGAGCAGAACTCGTTGAAGCGCACGAAGAGCTCGGGGCCGGGAGTCGGGCCATGGAAGCCGCCGACATCATGGCCGATCGAGAACATGCCCGACAGGCTCATATTGAGCCCTTGCGTCAGGTTGTAGCGCAGCGTCTTCCAGGCGGTCTCGTTGTCGCCCGACCAGGTCTGGGCGTAGCGCGAGATGCCGGCGCAGCCACCACGCGTCACCGAGTACTGGCGCTTGGCCGGCTGGCGCGCGACCTGAGCCTCATAGGAGAGCTTGGTCATCAGCAGCGGCTGGGCCGGACGCGCCAGCGCCTGGCGGAAGGGGCGGCCGTCGCCGTCGCAGACGGCATCCTCATCCCAGATCTCGTATTCGTTGTTGTCGTTCCAGACCGTGGTGAAGCCATAGTCGAGCAGCGCGGTCTCGATGCCGTCGCGCCACCAGGCCCGGCCCTTCGGGTTCGTGTAGTCGAGATGGAAGCCGAGCCCGTCCCAGAACTGGGCCACCGCCGGCTCACCCGTCTTGCCGTCCTTGACCAGGAAGCCGCCGTCGAGCGTCTCCTTCAGGCGCGGATGGTCGTCGAGCAGGCAGGGCTTGAGATTGGCGACCGTGAAGATGCCGGCGTCGTTCAGCCGCTGCATCGTCGCCTTCGGATCGGGGAACTTGTCGCGGTTCCAGTTGAAGGCGTAGCGGCGATGGCCGATCTGCGTGTAGCCCGAGCCGAAATGGAACGAGTCGCAGGGGATGCGGTGCGTCTCCAGCTTGCCGATGAAGTCGCTGATGCGGGCATCGGCATCCGGCGCGTCGGCGATCGCCATGGAGGTGACGCCGAAGCCGAAGGACCAGAGCGGCGCAAAGGCCTGTCCGCCGGTCAGCCAGGAGAAACGGCGAACGACGTCGGGAACGGTCGGGCCGGCCATGACGTAATAGTCGAGATCGCCGTCATCGCCTTTCCAGGAGCGGAACAGGCCGTGATAATTGTCGAGCGTGCAGCCGAAATCGACGCTGCCGGTGGCGAGGTTGTCGTAATACAGCCCATGCGCGCCCATCGGCCCGTCGACGATGAAGAAGGGCAGCATCTTGTAGAGCGGGTCGGACAGTTCGGCGTCGAAGCCGCAGGGGTCGACCGCATCGATGGCGAAGCGGCGGCCGGTGCGATCGAGCGGGCCGGCCTTGTCGCCGAGGCCGTAATGCCGCTCGGTGTAGTCGCGGGCCATGAAATGCGCGACCGCGCCGGTGCGCGGCGAGACCAGATAGGCTTGCGTCGTGCGGTCCTGCAGGAAGGGCTTGTCCTCGCCGGCCCGGCGCCAGGCGATGCCGAAGGGCGAGAGCGTGACCTCGGCGGTAAGACCGCCGGCCGACAGCGTGACCGTGCCGTTCTCTTCGCTGACGCTCGCCTTGGGGCAGGAGAAGCCCTCGAGGCTGTCGCGCAGACGGCCCTCATAGGCCGGCTCCAATCCGCCGGGCGCGATCGACCAGCCGCGGTCGAGGCGGTAGCCATCCTGCGGCTTCAGCGTCACCCGGCCGATATCGCCTTCGAGGATGCGCACAATGAGGGTGTGGCCGAGCCCGACATCGAACAGGGCAGCTTCGCCATCGCGGCCGAGATAACGGCCTTGCGTGAGGGCTTTCATGGAATCTCTCTCGGCAGTCTTAGGGTCGGATCGCCTGGCCGGCTTCGTCGAACAGGTGCAGCTTCTGCTGCGGGAAGGCGAGCGGGACCGAATGGCCCCGTTCATGCTCGCTCTGGCCATCGAGCTTGAGCGTGATCTGGGGCAAGCCAGCGGCCGAGCCATAGAGATAGCTCTCACCGCCGAGACGCTCGACGAGCTCGATGGTCAGCGGCAGGCCCTGCCCTTCCGGCGCCAGCTCCAGATGCTCGGGCCGGATGCCCGCCGTCACGGGCGCGCCGGCGGCAAGATCGCCGGTGGCGCAGGCAATCTCATGACCGCCCTCGCCCAGCGCGACCTTGCCCGCAGCCGTCACGCGGCCGGGCAGCAGGTTCATGCGTGGCGAGCCGATGAAGCCGGCGACGAAGAGGTTGTCGGGGCGGTTATAGAGTTCGAGCGGCGTGCCGATCTGCTCGATGCGACCAGCGCGCAGGACCACGATGCGATCGGCCAGCGTCATCGCCTCGACCTGATCATGGGTGACGTAGATCATCGTGCCGCCGATCTCGCCATGGAGCGCGGCGAGCTCCTTGCGGGTGGCGACGCGCAACTCCGCGTCGAGATTCGAAAGCGGCTCGTCGAACAGAAAGATCTTGGGGTCGCGCACGATGGCCCGGCCGATGGCGACGCGCTGGCGCTGGCCGCCCGAGAGCGCCCTGGGCTTGCGCTCGAGATAGTCCGTCAGCCGCAGCATCTCGGCCGCGCGCCTCACGCGCTTGTCGATCTCGTCGCGCTTGAACCCCATATTCTCCAGCGCGAAGGCCATGTTCGCGTAGACGCTCATATGCGGATAGAGCGCATAGGACTGGAACACCATCGCGAGCCCGCGCTCCGACGCCGGCAGATGCGTGACATCGGCCCCGTCGATGGCGATCGCGCCCCCGGTGATCTCCTCCAGCCCGGCGATCGAGCGCAGCAGCGTCGATTTTCCGCAGCCGGAGGGACCGACGAAGACGACGAACTCGCCATCCGCGACATCGAGATCGATGCCGTGGAGCACGGTCGTGGCGCCATAGGCCTTGCGGACCGCGGAGAGCTTCAGCCCGGCCATGCGGAACCCTTTTCGCTCATTTCATACCTGTATTGGCAATGCCGGTGGTGATGAAGCGCTGCAGGAAGACGAAGACGAGCGCGACCGGCAGCAGCGTCACCACGGTCATCGCGAGCAAATAGTGCCACTGCGTCTGCAACTCGCCCTGGAAGGCGTTGAGGCCGATCTGCAGCGTGTAGGATTCGGTCTTGGTCAGCACCGCCAGCGGCCAGAGGAACTCGTTCCAGCGCCACATGATCGAGAAGATCGCGAGCACGGCCAGCGCCGGCATGGCAAGCGGCATGACGATGCGCCAGTAGATCTGCCATTCCGAGGCCTTGTCCATGCGCGCCGCCTCGATCAGGTCGCGCGGCAGGGTCAGCATGTACTGGCGCAGCAGGAAGACGCCGGTGGGGGTGGCCGCGCCGGGCAGGATCACCGCCCAGAGCGAATTGACCAGCCCGAGCTTGGTGATGACGAGATAGACCGGCACCAGGATGATCGTGATCGGGATCATCAGCGTGCCGACCACCATCAGCATCACCGCCGTCTTGCCACGGAACTCGTAGATCGAGAGCGCATAGGCCGCCATCGAGTTGATGATCAGCGTGATGATCGTCGCGATCAGCGTGACGAAGACCGAGTTCCAGAGGAAGCGCGTGAAGGCGAAGCGCTCCAGCGGCTCGGTGTAGTTCTCGGTCGCGAGCTTGAACTCGCGCACCGGCACACGGCCCTCGATCGGCACGCGGATCGTCTCGCCGGGATTGGCGGGGTCGATCATCTGCGCCTGGATGCCGATGCGGCGGACCTGCGCCAGCACGCGTTTCGTGCCGTCCGGCATCGTCACCTCGAAGAGCGGCAGCGGCTGGGACTGGCCGGGAACCGTCACCTCCTTCTGCGACATCGGCAGCAGCGAAGGCGGGAATTCGAGCAGGCCGGCCTGCGTCTTGAACGAAGACATGCCGAGCCAGAGGACAGGGCCGAACATCAGCACGACGCCGAGCGCGAGATAGGCATAGGCCGCGATATCGGTCCAATGCCAGCGGCCGGGCTTGCGGCGGGCGGTGGCGAGCTTGGTCACGAGGCTCATGCTGCCCCCTTGCGGCGGCTCGCCGCGAGCTGGGCCAGCGTCAGCGCGAAGAGCACCACGCCGAGCACGACCGAGGCGGCGGCGGCCAGCCCGAAATTCTGGACCTGATTGGCGAAGGCCGTCTCGTAGATGTAGTGCACGATCATCAGCGTCGCGGTGCCGGGTCCGCCGCCGGTCAGGACGAAGACCTCGTCGAAGGTCTGCACGCCCTTGATCAGCGCGAGCACGATCACGACGATCATGTTCGGCCAGAGCAGCGGCAGGGTGATGCGCCAGAACATCCGCCAGCGTGGCGTCGCATCCATCTCGGCCGCTTCATAGAGATCGGCGGGGATGGCCTGCAGGCCGGCGAGCAGGATCAGCGTGTAGAAGCCCATATGGGCCCAGACCGAGACGAAGACGATCCAGAACATCGCCCAGCTCGGATCGACCAGGAAGAGGATGCGCTCGCCGCCGAGGGAGGTCAGCGCGGCGTTGAGCAGGCCGTCGCGCTGGAGGATCCACTTCCAGGTCAACGCGACCACCACCGGCGAGAGCAGCACGGGGAAGAAATAGACGGCGCGGAAGAAGCCGCGTCCGCGGATCTTCATGTTCAGCACGACCGCCGTCAGCAGCGAGAACAGCACCATCGCCGTCACCTGGAAGACGGTGAAGCGGGCCGTGTTGTAGACGCCGCGCCAGAAATGGTCCTCGCGGCAGGAAGAGGGATCGAGGAAGGAGCCGCAATCGAAGAGATAGGCGTATTGCTGCGCCCCGACATAGGGGCGCTCGCTCGGGAACAGCCCCGCCCCGCCCGTCACCGAAAAGACGAAGTTGATGACGAGCGGCAGGAAGACGAAGAGCGAGAAGAAGGCGAGATTGGGCAGGATGAAGACATAGGCCATCCGCCGCTCGCCGATCAGGCGCTGGAGCGCCCGCATCGGCCAGTCGACGAGCCGCATGACGAGCGCGAGCGGCGCGGCGAGAGTGCCTGCGGCGCCCGCGCCATCCCGGCGCGGATTTGTTTCAGCAGAGGCCATAAGTCTTACTTCTTGCGCTCGGCGATCTGCTGGGCGACGTCGGATTCGATGCGCTTATAGGCATCGTCGAGGCTGCCCTCGCCCGAGATCGCCTGACCGAGGCGGCTGATCACCGCATTGAAGATCACGCGGTTGTTGGCATAGCCCTGCAGCTTGTAGGCCGCCGGCGAGATCTGCGCGACCTGATCCGAGAAGACCTTGAGCGCGGCCTTGCCCTGCGGCGTCGCGCCGGCATAGTCGAGCCCCTTGGCGGCGATGCCGAGATGGCCAGGCACGAAGAGCGAGCGTGCATAGAACTCGCTCAGCACCGGCTCACTCGCCAGATAGTCCATCACCTTGGCGACGGCTTCCGGGCTCTTGGTCGTCTTGATCGCGACGAGGCCGGCGCCGCCCGGCATGGGCGAGCAGCCGCCCGCCCCGCAAGGCGAGGGCACCGCGACCCAGTCGAAGGCGTCGCCCACCGTCTTGTCGAACTGGGCGATCTGCCAGGAGCCGGACTGGTACATCACGACCTGGGCGTTCTTGAACTCGTCATTGGCGCCGCGATAGGCGGTGCCGGAGACCGAACCCCAGAGCTCCTTGGCCATGGTGCCGTTCTGGTGCCAGTCATAGACGAGCTTGGCGCCGCGCTTGAAGCCCTCGTCGATCACGGCCGGCTCGCCCTTGTCGTCGAAGACCTTGGCGCCTTCCGAGACCGCGACGGAGAAGAAGCGGTGACCGGAACGGTCCATGGCGAGCGGGAACGGCGCCTTGACCTTGGCCGCCACGTCCTTCACCGCCTTGCCCCACTCCTCCCAGGTCGCCTTCGGACCCGGCAGCGGCGTGCCGGCCTGCTCGAACAGGGTCTTGTTGACGAAGGGGCCGGTGACGGTGAGCTGCGTCATGAAGCCGGTGATCGCGCTGGAATCGCCCTCGGGGCGCATCCAGGGCAGGAACGGCCCGAAATTCTTCTCCCAGTAGGAGGCGTCCTTGAGATAGGGACGCATGTCGAGCGCGTAGCGGGCGACGCCGCCGAGATCGACGACGCGGGCGATGTCCGGCCCCTGCCCCGAGGCGAGCTGGACGGGCAGGTTCTCGGTGATCGCCTTGTAGGGCACCTGGTCAAGCACGACGTTGATGTCCTTGTTGCCAGCCTCGAAGCGCTTCAGCAGATCGGCGAGGACCTCGCCCTCGTTGCCGTCGGAATACCAGGCGATGCGCACCGTGGTCTGGGCGAATGCGGTCGAGGCCATGAGGCCGATCGCGAAGCCGGCCGTCGCGGCAACGGCGGAAATCCAGTGTTTCCTCTGCATGGGCTCCATCCCCTGAGCAATCGCGACGCCTCAACGAGCGTCTTGACATCTACTAAGGCAAACGTTTGCCTAGCTTGTCAACGGGGAGATGCGACAGCATTGCTGCGTGGGCCGGCTTTCCACCGGTGCGTAGCGGGAACCCCCATGGGAGGGCTGGCAGGGAAATGACGGCCAGGACGACGGCGAAACCGGGGAAGATCCGGCATGAGACAGCCTCGCTCGCGACAGTGGCGCGCGAGACCGGCGTCTCGGTCGCGACCGTCTCGCGCATCGTCAACGGCAAGAGCGGGCGTGCCTCGAGCGAGACCGTCGCGCGCGTCGCGGAGGCGATCGAGCGGCTCGGCTATCGCCCCAACCCCATCGGACGGGCGCTGCGCCGCCGGGCCAGCCGCGTCGTGGCAATGCTCTCGCCCAATCTCGACAACCCCGCCATGGCCGCGATCGCCGTCTCGACCGAAGCCGCGCTGCGCGATGCCGGCTACGTCATGATTCTCTGCGATACGCATGACCGCCCGGAGCTGCAGGACGACTATCTGCTGGCGATGCGCGACCAGCTCGTCGCCGGCTACATCATGGTCAGTGCCGTGCGCAGCCAGGGGCTGGAACAGGCGCTCGGGCGCGGCGATCCGATCGTCTTCGTGGCGCGGCGCAACCCCCTCGGCGGCGGCGCCTTTGTCGGGATCGACGACCGCGGCGCCGGCGCCGATGCGGCCGACTTCATGCTCGCGCGCGGGATCGAGCGCCCCGCCGTGCTGATGGCGGCCCAGAACATTTCGAGCACCGCCGAGCGCGCCGCCGGCTTCATCGAGCGGCTCGTCGCGCGCGGCGTTCCGGCGGACGCGATCCGCCGGGCAAGCGCGCCCGGCCTGTCGCATATCGAGATCGGTTATGCGGCGGCCCAGGCCCTCGTTCGGGATGGCGGCTGGCCGCAAGGCGCGCTCTGCGTCAGCGACCTGATCGCCTACGGCGCCTATCGGCTGGCGGCCGAGTCGGGCGTGGCGATCCCGCGCGACTGCATGCTGGTCGGTGTCGACGGCAACGCGATCAACAACTGGATCGCCCCCTGGCTGACCTCGATCCGGATTCCCTACGAGATCTTCGGCCGGCATGTGCTGGAGCAGTTGCGGCTGCAATGGAGCGGCGCGGCGACATCCGAGATCCACGTGCCGCATGAACCGCTGGCGGCAAAGCCATAGAGCAAGCGAGCACCGGCTTCAGAACGCGATCCCGACGATGCGCCGTTCGGCTTTCGGGCGGCCGCTTCTGTCGACCCTCAAAAGTGCGGGGATGGCGGCGGCTTCACCGCCCCCTTCTGCAACGACTGCCGCAATATAGGATGAGTGGTTTCGTGGAACGGCAGGTGCTCATGCCTCCAGCCCGAGGCATCCAATGCCGAGCGGTTCATGAGGATGATCTTGTACAGGACGCCGGAGCGCGTATAGCCGTCCTTCGGCGATGGCTCCACGATGCCATCAGCGACGAAGAAGCGTCGATGGAGCTTCTGATCATCCTCGAAAGCGACGATCATGCGCTTGGTCTGAGGCCCGAAATAGCCATCGACAGCAATCTCGGCACTCCTTTCGACAGGCCCCAAAGCGGGCGTGAAGCGCACGAAATTTGCCAGCTTCAAGAGCGTCTGCACCAGCAGGACATCGTCACGGGCGTTCGGCATCCTCGGCCCGACAGGGAACGAGACATTGTAGACCTGATGCATGCCCGTCAGGTCTGTCTGCATCGTATAAGCCATCAGACATCCCCGCATGTGCCCTTCATCAGGCTAGACGCATGCGAGAGGGCGCCGCGTCCACCAGATGAATGAAAAGCGCCCGATCAGGCGCCCTGATCGGCCGGATATGGCGACGTCTCCTCGATCACCGCGCGGGTCGCGGCGGCTCACATCGGTTGACCGCCAAACGGGGATCGCCGGCATGGCCGCGATCGGCGAAGAGGTCGGCAAGCGTGCGCTCGCTCTCGGGATGCAGGTGATCGCCCCGCGCGGTCGCGGAGCCTCTTGGACCGCCACCGAAATGACATGCTCGACATCGGGAAACGCGGTTGGCAAATGTGATTATTGCGTTTAATCATTCACTCAAATACAATAATTTGATACTGCCATGTAACGATACACGCAGCTTGCCGCAGAATGGAATGCAACAATCAACAAACTCTCGCCTCAGAATTTCGGTTACTTGTAACTATAAATTTGATTATGGCGGCGTTTTTTCGGCCGGAATTTTCCTTAAACGACCGAATAACATCGAAATTAAGACAGTAAAACGCAAGACAAAGAACTTCAATAAATAAGAATACCGACCAATACGGGACGAGACGCGGAGAGACAATGCCAAATCAACAGATTGCGCGCGGGGTCTTTCTGGCCGCCGTCGCGTTGTTCTTTGCCGTGAACGCGCTGCGCTATCCGATCGGCACCCTCGCCCATGCCGGTCCCGGGCTCTTCCCGCTCCTGATCTGCGCGCCGCTGCTGATCATAGCCCTGGCGACGATCGTGCAGGCGCGCCTCGCCGATCCGGAGCCTCTCCAGTTCAGCCCGCGGAACATCGCGCTGATCATGGCGAGCCTCATCGGCTTCGTCATCGCTTCCGAATATGTGAACGTGACCGTCGGCATCATCGTGCTGGTCTTCGTCGCCGGCTTCGCCGCCAACAGCTATTCCTGGATGCGCAACCTCAAGATCGCCATCGGCCTGATCGTCGTGGCCTTCATCTTCCAGCGCTTCCTCGGCCTGAATCTGAGGCTGCTGTGATGGAGGTGCTCAACAACCTCGCCTTCGGCTTCGGCCATGCGCTGACGCCCGAGAACCTGCTCTACTGCGCCATCGGCTGCGTCGTCGGCACGCTGGTCGGGCTGCTGCCGGGCCTCGGCCCACTGGCCACGATCAGCCTGCTCCTGCCGCTGACCTACTCGATCCCGACCGGCGGCGCGCTGATCATGCTCGCCGGCATCTATTACGGCGCGCAATATGGCGACAGCGTCAGCGCGATCACCATGAAGATCCCGCATGCCTCGAGCATCGTGGCCTGCATCGACGGCTACCAGATGACACTCAAGGGCAAGACGGGGCTCGCCCTGTTCACCGCTGGCGTGTCGAGCTTCATCGGCGGCACCGTCGCGATCGTGGTGCTGGCCTCGCTTGCGCCGACGCTCGGCACCATCGCCCTGAAATTCGGCCCGACCGACTACTGCGCGCTGATGCTGTTCGGCTTCTTCTGCGTCAGTTTCGTCACCACCGGCAGCCTGCTGAACGGGATGGCGATGTGCTTGCTCGGCGTGCTGCTCGGGCAGGTCGGCACCGATCTGGAGACCGGCCTCGAGCGCTTCACCATGGGCCTGCCCTCGCTCGTCGACGGCGTCAGCCTGGTCAGCCTCGCGCTCGGCTGCTTCGGCATCGCCGAGATCACCAAGAACCTCGATGCGAAAGAGGAACGCACGCCGTTCAACGGCAAGATCAAGCTGATGCCGACCTGGCCGGAGTTCAAGCGCATCATCCCGAGCGCCCTGCGCGGCAGCGTGGTCGGCTCCTTCCTCGGCATCCTGCCGGGCGGCGGGCCGACGATCGCCCAGTTCGCGGCCTACGGCCTCGACAAGAAGGTCAGCAAATACAAGGACGAGATCGGCTCTGGTGCGATCGAGGGCGTCGCCGGCCAGGCCGCGGCCGACGAGGCGGCGGCGCGCACCAGTTTCATCCCACTGATGAGCATCGGCATCCCCGAGAACGCGGTGATGGCGCTGATGATGGCCGCCTTCATCATCAAGGGCATCCAGCCCGGCCCGAACATGATCGCCAAGCATCCGGACCTGTTCTGGGGGCTGGTCGCGAGCATGTGGATCGGCAACTGCTTCCTGCTGCTGCTGAACGTGCCGCTGGTCCGCTTCTGGCTCTCGGTCTTCAAGATTCCTTACAACGTGCTTTTCCCGTCGATCCTGTTCTTCTGCTGCATCGGCACCTTCAGCATCAACAACAGCCTGCACGACATCTACACCACCGCCGCCTTCGGCCTGATCGGCTACATCATGATGCGGCTGTCCCTCGACCCGGCGCCGCTGATGCTCGGCTTCATCCTCGGGCCGATGCTGGAGGAGTATTTCAGGCGCTCGATGCTGCTCAGCCGCGGCAGCTTCCTGACCTTCTTCGAACACCCGATCAGCGCGACGCTGCTCAGCATCCTCGGGCTGTTCATCGCCTGGCAGATCTACGCCACGCTGAAGGGGCGGCGCACCACGCTCGCCCCCGCCGATCCGCACGCCGCGTCGGGCTGACCCAAGCCGCCAATCCTGGAGCATTTCCGCGTTTCTCCGAATCGCGGAAATGCTCCATCTCTTTGTTTTATCGCATTTTCTTCACGCGCACCGGTATCCGTTTCGCTCGAAAATGCTCTAGCCGCGCTTCTGGTTGTAGACGTCGAGGCAAACGGCACCGAGCAGCACCAGGCCCTTGATGACCTGCTGATAGTCGATGCCGATGCCCAGGATCGACATGCCGTTGTTCATCACGCCCATGATCAGCGCGCCGATCACGGCGCCCGAGACGCGGCCCACGCCGCCATAGGCCGAGGCGCCGCCGATGAAGCAGGCGGCGATGACGTCGAGCTCGAAGCCGAGGCCGGCCTTGGGCGTCGCGGTGTTGAGGCGCGCGGCGAAGATCAGCCCTGCCAGCGCCGCCAGCACGCCCATATTGACGAAGGCGAGGAAGGTCAGCCGCTCGGTCCTGACGCCCGAGAGCTTGGCGGCACGCGCATTGCCGCCGACGGCGTAGATCTGGCGGCCGATCGTCGTGCGCGTCGTGACGAAGGCGTAGAGCGCGATCAGCACCCCCATCACCACGAGAACATTGGGCAGACCGCGATAGGAGGCGAGCAGATAGCTGGCGTAGAGGACGATCCCCGCGAAGATCGCGGTCTTGGCGATGAAGAAGCTCCAGGGCTCGACGGGAATGTCGTGCTCCTGCTGGCGCCTGCGGCTCTTCAGGTTGATGACGACGAGCAGCAGGGCCAGCGCCACGCCCAGCAGCATCGAGGTCGGCTGCAGGCCCTGAATCTTGTCGAACAGATCGACGATGAAACCGGAAGAGAGCTTCTGGAACTCGGCCGGGAACGGCCCCACCGACTGGCCCTGCAGGATCGCCAGCGCCAGCCCCTTGAAGACGAGCATGCCGGCCAGCGTGACGATGAAGGACGGTATCTTGAAATAGGCGACCCAGTAGCCCTGCGCGGCCCCGATCAGGCCGCCCAGCGCCAGGCAGATCAGCGTCGCCGGGACGAAATGCATGCCGTACTGCACCATCAGGACGGCGGCGACCGCGCCGACCGCGCCGGCGACCGAGCCGACCGAGAGATCGATATGGCCGGTGACGATGACCAGCAGCATGCCCAGCGCCATGACGACGATGAAGCTGTTCTGCAGGATCAGGTTGGTCAGGTTGAGCGGCAGCAGCAGCTTGCCGCCGGTCACGACCTGGAAGAACAGCATGATCGCGACGAGCGACATCAGCATGCCGTATTCGCGCAGGTTTCCGCCCTTGGGCCTGGCGGTTTCGGCCCGGGCCGCGGCGGGTTTGACGATGCCGTCGTTCTGGACGTCGGTGCTCACGCTCTTGCCTCCCGGTTGCGCATGATGGCGCGCATGATCTTTTCCTGTGTCGCCTCGGCGGCTGGGAACTCGCCGACGAAGGCGCCCTCGTTCATCACGCAGATGCGGTCGCAGATGCCCAGAAGCTCCGGCATCTCCGACGAGATCACCACGACGCCGCGCCCGGCATCGGCCAGCTCGTTGATGATGCAGTAGATTTCATATTTGGCACCGACGTCGATGCCGCGCGTCGGCTCGTCGAGGAAGAGCACCTTGGGATCGGTGAAGAGCCATTTCGACAGAACGATCTTCTGCTGGTTGCCGCCCGAGAGCTGGCCGGCCTCCTGATAGACGCTGGCGCAGCGAATCCGCATGCGGCTGCGATAGGCATTGGCGACCTTCAGCTCGGCCATGTCGTCGACCACGCCCGAGTGCGCGACCTCGGGCAGGTTGGTCAGCGTGATGTTCTTGCGGATGTCCTCCGCCAGGATCAGGCCGAGTTCCTTGCGATCCTCCGTCACATAGGCGAGACCGGCCGCGATCGCTCCGGGCACGTCGGACAGCTCGATCGGCCGGCCTTCCAGCCGCGCCGTGCCGGAGGCCTTGCGGCCATAGGAGCCGCCGAAGACGCTCATCGCGAATTCGGTGCGACCGGCCCCCATCAACCCGGCAATGCCGACGATCTCGCCGCGCCGGACGTGGAAGTTCACGTTCCGGACGACCTTGCGATGGGTGTCGAGCGGATGGAACACGGACCAGTCCTCGATCTCCAGCACCGTCTCGCCGATCTTCGGCTCGCGCTGCGGGTAGCGATGCGCCAGATCGCGATCCACCATGGCGCGGATGATGCGATCCTCCTCGACAGGGCCGGCGCGGCAGTCGAGCGTGTCGACGCAGCGGCCGTCGCGCAGCACGGTGATCCGGTCGGCGACGCGGGAGACCTCGTTGAGCTTGTGCGAGATCAGCACGGAGGCGATGCCCTGGGCCTTGAATTCGAGCAGCAGGTCCAAGAGCGCCTCGCTGTCGCGCTCGTTGAGGCTCGCCGTCGGCTCGTCGAGGATCAGCACGCGCAGGTTCTTGGCCAGCGCCTTGGCGATCTCGACGAGTTGCTGCTTGCCGATGCCGAGATCGGCGATGCGCGTATCGGGCGCCTCGTCGAGCCCGACCCTGGCCAGCAGCGTCTGCGTCCCGCGATAGACGGCGCTGCGGTCGATCATCCCCATCCGGGTCGGAGGATCGGCGAGATAGATGTTTTCGGCGATCGTCATCAGCGGGATCAGCGCCAGTTCCTGATGGATGATGATGATGCCGAGCGCTTCCGATTCATTGATGTCGCGGAAGCGCCGCTCCTCCCCCTCGAACAGGATCGAGCCCTCGTAGGAGCCGTGCGGATAGACGCCGCTCAGCACCTTCATCAGCGTCGACTTGCCCGCGCCGTTCTCGCCGACGAGGGCATGGATCTCCCCGGGTTCGACGGTGAAGGACACATCGTTCAGCGCCTTCACACCGGTGAAGGATTTGGAGATGCCGCGCATTTCCAGCACAGGGCTCATGGTGGTTCTCCCGCCTTCGGGCCGGTGGATGAGGCCCGGCAGCGAAGCCGGGCCTCAGGCGTCACTTGACCTGCGAGGCCTTGTAGTAGCCGGAGCCGATCAGGACCGGTTCCCAGTTCGACTTGTCGACCACCACGGGCGTCAGCAGATAGGACGGCACGACCTTGACGCCGTTGTTGTAGGTCTTGGTGTCGTTGACCTTGACCTCCTTGCCCGACAGCATCGCATCGACCATGTCGGCGGTGACGCGGGCGAGTTCGCGGGTGTCCTTGAAGATCGAGGCATATTGCTCGCCGGCGATGATCGACTTCACCGAAGGCACCTCGGCATCCTGGCCGGAGACGATCGGCATCTTCTGCCCGCCCGACCCGTAGCCGACGCCCTTCACCGAGGAGAGGATGCCGATCGAGATGCCGTCATAGGGCGAGAGCACGGCATCGAGCTTCTTGTTCGCGTAAAAGGCGCTCAGGAGGTTGTCCATGCGGGCCTGGGCGGTGGCGCCGTCCCAGCGCAGCGTCGAAACCTTGTCCATGCCCATCTGGCCGCTGGCGACGACGAGCTTCTTCTCGTCGATCAGCGGCTTCAGCACCGACATGGCGCCATCGTAGAAGAAAAAGGCGTTGTTGTCGTCGGGCGAGCCGCCGAAGAGCTCGATGTTGAACGGGCCCTTGGCTTCGGGCAGGCCGAGCCCCTTCAGCAGGGATTGAGCCTGCAGCACGCCGACCTGGAAATTGTCGAAGGTCGCGTAGTAGTCGACGTTCGGCGTGCCCCTGATCAGCCGGTCATAGGCCACGACCTTGATACCCTGCGCCTTGGCCTGGGCCAGCACGTCGGACAGGGTCGAGCCGTCGATCGCCGCGATCACCAGGACCTTGGCGCCCTTGGTGATCATGTTCTCGATCTGCGAGAGCTGGTTGGGGACGTCGTCCTCGGCATATTGCAGATCGGTGTCGTAGCCGCGCTCCTTGAGCACCTTCACGATGTTGTCGCCGTCGGCGATCCAGCGCGCGGAGGATTTCGTCGGCATGGCGATGCCGACCGTCGGCTTGCTCTGTGCGGCGGCGGAGTGCGGCTGGCCCATGGCGAAGGCCGCGAGCGTCAGAGCGGAGAGAAGTGTCGTCAGGCGTTTCATACTGGACTCCCGGGTTGTGAAAGGGTCGGCCGCATTCGCGGACCGGTTTCTTGGCGGCGGGTCGGCCGCTGATCGTTCAGGGCGGGCTGGCTGCGTCTGACGCGGTCAGGATCCTCCCCAGCGCAAACTCGGCTCCGCACGTCCGATGGCCCCGACCTCGGCCAGAAAGGTCCGCCCGTGGTCGGGGTCGGCGGCGCGGGCATCCGCATTCATGTTCTCATGGGCCGAGGTGACCAGCAGGCGGTCGAAGCGCGGCCCGACGAAAACCGGGCAGCTCGGCTGGCGCGCCGGCATCGCGATGCTGCGCAACCGCTCGCCGCGCGGCGAATAGACGTCGACGCAGCCGCCACCCCAGATCGCGCACCAGATCAGGCCCTGCGCATCGGTGACGGCGCCGTCGAGGCCGCCGGCGGCCTCCCGCTTGTGCAGGATCGCGGGCGCCTCGACCGGGAGGCCGGTCGCAGGGTCGAGCACGACACGATAGAGCGCGTTCTCGCGGGTGTCCGCGAAATAGCCGGTGGCGCCATTCGGCGAGAAGCAGATGGCGTTGGGAATGGTCAGGCCGCTGAAGAGCAGCGACAGCTTCCCGTCGCGGAACGCATGGATCGCACCGGCGCCGGCTGCTGCAGCACGGCCCATCGTGCTGACCCAGAAGGTGCCGCTGTGATGGACACGCGCATCGTTGGAACGGATGGGACCGTCCTTGCCGACGAGTTCGGCGACCCGGCTCAGCTTTCCGCTCGCGATCTCGCGCAGATAGAGCCCGTCCTCGGCCGCGAGCATCTGGCGCCCGGCATCGATCCGCGCCAGCGCGCTGGCCATGACCGGCAGATCGTGGATCGTGATGCGACCGGTTTCCAGATGCGCCTCGAACAGACGGCGCTCGAGGATGTCGAACCACCAGGCCGTGTCGCTCCCGGCATCGTAGCTCGGGCCTTCGCCAAGATGGCAGCGCTCCATGCAGAGCACCGAGACCGGAACCGTCTCGGGCGCGGTCATCTGCGAAGGCGGTGTGTGAAGCATGGTCATGCGCGCATGCCTCCGTCGCGGGCGGTGGAGAAACGATAGATCGAGACGTGGCGATAGGTCTCGCCCGGATCGAGCCGCGCCGAGGGAAAGTCGCCGCGGTTGGGAGCCTCCGGCCAGGCCTGCGGCTCCAGGCAGAACGCATCGGACTGGCGGTGCAGGCGCCCGTATTTTCCCGGCGCGGCACCATCGAGGAAGTTGCCCGAATAGAACTGCAACCCCGGCTGGTTCGTCAGCAGTTCCATGACCCGCCCCGAAGACGTTGCCTCGACACGGGCGGCGAGGCGCGGCTGCGCTGATATGCCGAGGCAGAAATTATGGTCGTAGCCGCGCCCGGCGCGCAACTGGGCGTCGTCCTCGCGGATGCGCGCGCCGACCGCCGCGCCCGATCTGAAGTCGAAGGGCGTTCCCGCGACCGGACGCGGTGGCCCCGGCAACGGGATCGCCTCGGCATTCGTCGGCAGGAAGCTGTCGGCGGCCAGCGTCAGGACATGGTCGAGAATGTCCCCGCCCGCAGCGACGCCATCGAGATTGAAGAAACTGTGATTGGTCAGGCTGACCACGGTTGGACGGTCGGTCACGGCTTCATAGCTGATCGTCAGCTCACCGGGGGCCGACAGGCGAAAGCTCACACGCACGTCGAGCGAGCCGGGAAAACCGCTCTCGCCATCGGGGCTCACATGACGAAGCGTGACGGCCGGAGTGTCGCTCTCCTCGATCGCTTCGACCGACCACAGCACCCGATCGAATCCGCCCGGACCGCCATGAAGCGTGTTCGCGCCGTCATTGGCCGGCAGCGCGATGCGCTCGCCGTCGAGCGTGAAGGCGGCACCGGCGATGCGGTTGGCGAAGCGCCCGATCGTGGCGCCGTAGAAATCCCGCCGGGCTTCATAACCGTCGGCATCGTCATGGCCGAGCACGATATCGGCGATCGCCCCCCTCGCGTCGGGCACGAAGAGCGCCTGCAGCGCCGCGCCATAGGTGATGATCCGGGCCTCGAAACCGCCGGCACCACGAAGCGTCACGCGCTCGACCGCGCGCCCGTCGGCAAGCGTGCCGAAGCCGTCTCGCGTGATGGCGGGCGTCGGTTTCACCATGAGAACGGTGCCGCCTTGGTCCGGCGCCCCAGCATGAAGGCGTCTGCGACATGGCCGAGCGGGGCAAGATCGACGTCGCAGGCGCCGCGCCCGATCAAATCGACGAAATGCCGGTAGATGCCGGCATATTCGGCTTCCTTCTCATCGACCAGCACCGCGCCGTCACGCGTCAGCCGCGCACCGCCCGAGGAGAGCAGCAGCCGGCCGCCGGCGCTGTCGATCGCGATGTCCCAGCTCTGCGGGCCGGTCTGGAGGAAGTCGAAGACGGCATGGATGGGCAGGCCGGTCGCATCCGTGAAATCCAGCTCGGCCGCGATGGGGGCGGCGCGGTTCTCGGGGAAGGCGAGCGTGGCTCCCGTGAGGAACAGCGGGCGCGGCAGGATGCGCGTCAGGATCGACAAGGCGTTGATGCCGGGGTCGAAGACGCCGAGCCCGCCGGGCTCGAAGATCCAGTCCTGGCCGGGATGCCAGACGCGGACATCCTCTTTCCACGTGATCTCGACGGAGCGCGGTGCATGGGCGGCCAGAAAATCGCGGGCGGGCTCGACGGCCGGGGCAAAGCGCGAATGCCAGGTGGCGAACAGGGTCAACCCGGCCTCCCTTGCGGCATCGACCAGCGGCGCAATCTCGCTCACCGTCGCGCCGGGCGGCTTTTCCAGGAGCACATGCTTGCCGGCTGCGAGCGCCTGCGCCGCCTGGGCGCGGCGGCCCTGCGGCGGCGTGCACAGCGCCACCGCCTCGATTTCGGGAGCCTCGGCCAGGAGCGCCTCCAGCGTGTCGAAATGGGCGACGCCGTCGAGCGTGGCATTCCGGCTGGCGATGGCGGCGAGCGCGATGCCCGGCGTCGCCGCGATCGCCGGCAGATGCTGGTCGCGGGCGATCTTGCCGAGGCCCACGATGGCGAGGCGGATCGGATTCACGCTCAGCGCCCCCAACGCAGCACGACCGGATCGAGCCGCCGGGCGATCTCGATCAGTCCGGCGCGGGTGGCGGGATGCATCGCCGGCAGCGGCGCGCGCAGCGTCTCGTGCGCGATGACGCCGCCCTCCTTCATCAGCGCCTTGCAGGCGGCGAGCCCGCATTGGCGGTTCTCGTAGTTGATCAGCGGCAGCCAGCGCTGATAGGCGTCGATCGCCTCGTCGCGCCGGCCCGCGAAATAGGGGTCGGTGATCTGGCGGATGCCGTCGGGATAGCCACCGCCCGTCATCGCGCCCGTCGCACCGGCATCGAGATCGGCCATCAGCGTGATCGCCTCCTCACCGTCCCAGGGTCCCTCGATCGCGGCACCGCCGGCTTCGATCAGAGCGCGCAGCTTGGCGGCGGCCTGGGGCACCTCGATCTTGAAATAGGCGAGGTTTTCGATCTCCTTGGCCATGCGGGCGAGGAACGGCACCGATAATGGCGTGCCGGCCACCGGCGCATCCTGAACCATGATCGGGATCGAGATCGCATCGGAGACGTGGCGGTAGAAATCGTAGATCGAGGCTTCTGGCACGCGGAAGGTCGCGCCATGATAGGGCGGCATGACCATGACCATCGCCGCGCCCAGATCCTGCGCGCGGCGCGAGCGCTCGGCGCAGACGAAGCTGGAAAAATGCGTGGTGGTGACGATCACCGGGACGCGGCCGGCGACATGCTCGAGAACGGTGACCATCACCCGCTCGCGCTCCTCGTCGGTGAGCACGAACTGCTCCGAGAAATTGGCGAGGATGCACAGCCCGTGCGAGCCGGCATCGATCATGAAGTCGACGGCGCGCTTCTGGCCTTCGAGATCGAGCCGCCCCTCAGCGTCGAACACGGTGGGAGCGACCGGAAAGACGCCTTTGTAGGTCTGCGCGGCGGAAAGCTTCGGCATCTGTCACCTTCATGGGTTGTCGTGCGGACCGGCAAAGCCGGGGCGCGCGGGTCGTGCTGTCTGCGTATTCATTCGGCTGCGCCGTGACGGCGCAAACCGTCGAAGATCACACCGGTCATCGCCGCGGCGGCCGCATCGGCGTCGCGGGCGGCGATCGCCTCGACGATGCGCCCATGCGCCGCCACGGAAATCTCGTACTCGCTCTCGTCGACCGGCGCGCTCAAAAGGAAGGACGCCCGCAAGGCCGCCTCGACGACCGCACCGATGGAGCGCATGAACGGATTGCCGGAGGCATTGGCAACGAGCAGGTGCAGGCTGAGATCCGCCTCGGCGAAGCCGGGCGCCTCCCGTGCCGATTCGATCCGCATCCTGTCGATCGCAGCGGCCATCAGCGCGAGGTCGGCCTCGGTCCGACGCTCGGCGGCGAGCGCGGCGGCGCGCGGCTCCACCGCCAGACGGATATCGGCGAGGTCACGCAGGAAGCGCTTGTCGATGCCGCCGTCGAGATGCCAGGCCAGCACATCGGCGTCGAACATGTTCCAGGCGGCGCGCTCGCGCACCACCGTGCCGATCCTGGCTTTGGTGCTGAGCAGCCCCTTGGCGACCAGCGTCTTGACGCTCTCCCGCAGGACCGGGCGCGAAACGCGGAAGCGCAGGATCAGCTCGGCATCGCCGGGGATCTTGGTCCCTTCCGGGTAGCGCCCTGCGATGATGTCGATGCCGATGGTGCGCGCCACCTCGGCATGGTTGGAATGCCCGCGCCTGGCGGGAATGACGAGGAGCGGGTTCATGGCGAGGTGACCCCGGCAGGGCGCCGGCGCCGCGCCACATGGAGCGTCGCCTGCTGGAACGCGATGAAGGCGAACAGCAGGAGGCCGGTCGCGATCTTCGCCCACCAGCTCGAAAGCGTGCCGTCGAAGGTGATGTAGGTCTGGATCAGGCCCTGGATCAGCACTCCGACGAAGGTGCCGAAGACGAAACCGTAGCCGCCCGACAGGAGCGTGCCGCCAATCACCGCCGCCGCGATCGCGTCGAGCTCGACCCCGACCGCCGAGAGCGAATAGCCACTCGAGGTGTAGAGCGAGAAGACGATGCCGGCGACACCGGCGAGAACGCTGGAGAGCGTGTAGATCGCGACCGTGGTGCGGCCGGCATCGATGCCCATCAGCGCCGCCGAGCCGCGGCTGCCGCCCAGCGCGTAGACATTGGCGCCGAAGCGCGTGAAATGCAGCAGCGCCGCGCCGGCGAGCACCACCGCCAGCATGATCATCGCCGGGACGGTGAGGCGCGCTCCCCCACCCAGGCGCAAGGCGTTGTCCGCGAGATCGGCATAGAGCGGCGCGTTGATCGGGATCGACTCGGTCGAGAGCAGGAAGCTCGCGCCGCGTGCCAGGAACATGCCCGCCAGGGTCACGATGAAAGCCGGCAGCTCGAAATACTGGATCGCAGCCCCCATCAGGGCGCCATACAGCGCGCAGATGACGAGGATCAGCGCGAAGGCCGCCACAGGCGGGATGCCGGCACGCTCGATCGCCAGGGCCAGGAACACGGTCGTGAAGCCGATCACCGCGCCGACCGAAAGATCGATCCCGCCCGAGATGATCACGAAGGTCATACCGACCGCGACGATGCCGAGAAAGGCATTGTCGGTCAGGAGGTCCATCACCACCCGGAGCGAGGCGAAATTCGGAAAGGCGATCGCGCAGGCGAGGAAGCCGAGGAGGAAGACGACCGTGGTGGCGGCAAGCGGCATGAAGCGGATCATCGGCTTTTCCCGCGCAGAAACATGGCCAGGCCCGACAGCCGCGGCGACTGCGCCAGCAGCACGGCAAGCACCACCATCGCCTTGACGATCAGGTTCGTCTCCGGCGGGAAGCCCGACAGCAGGATGCCGGTGTTCATCGCCTGGATGATCAACGCGCCGACCACCGCCAGCACCAGGCTGAAGCGGCCGCCGAGCAGCGAGGTGCCCCCGATCACGACCGCGAGGATGGCGTCGAGCTCGAGCCAGAGCCCGGCATTGTTGGCGTCGGCGCCGAGGATGTCGGCCGCGGCGACGACGCCGGCCAGCGCGGCGCAGAGGCCGCACCAGACATAGGTCGCGACGGTGATCAATCGCGTGCCGACGCCCGCCAGAGCGCTCGCCTTGGCATTCGCGCCGGTTGCTTCGATCAGCAGCCCGAGCGCGGTGCCGCGCACGATGACGAGCGTCAGCACCAGCATCGCCAGAGTCAGGACCACGGGCGGCGGCAGGCCCAGCACCGAGCCGCCGCCGAACCAGGCGAGCGACGGCGAGGTGAAGGTGACGATGCGCCCCTCGGTGATCAGCTGGGCGATGCCGCGCCCCGCCACCATCAGGATCAGCGTCGCGACGATGGGCTGGATGCCGAACACCGCCACGAGGATGCCGTTCCACAGCCCGCACAGAAGGCCGGCTCCCAGGGCCGCGGCCAACACCACAGGCAGCGAATGGCTGTCCGCGAGGCTGGCTGCGATGGCCCCCGCGATGGCCATCACGGCCCCCACCGAGAGATCGATGCCGCGCATGGCGACGACCAGGACCATGCCGAGCGACAGGAGCGCCACCGGCGCGCCGCGGTTCAGCACGTCGATCAGGCTCCCGAACAGCCGGCCATCCTGCAGGCGGATCTCGAAGAATTGCGGCGAGACCAGCCAGTTTAGCGCGAGGATGGCCAGCAGCGCCGCGACCTGCGACGTGCCGATACGGGGCAGACGGAAGGGCATGGCGCTCATCAGGCTGCCTGCGATGCGTCGGCGGCGATCGCGCCCAGGATGCCGGAGACGCTGAGCGCGTCGCCCGTCAGGCGCGCGACATGGGCCCGGTCACGCAGCACGATCACCTCGTCGGCATAGGTCACGATCTCCTCGAGTTCCGAGGAGACGATCAATAGCGCCATGCCCTCGGCACAGAGCTTGCGGATGAGCTGGATGATCTCGGCATGGGCGCCGACATCGATGCCGCGCGTCGGCTCATCGAGGATCAGCAGGCGTGGCTCCGTCGCGAGCCAGCGGGCGAGCAGGGCCTTCTGCTGGTTGCCGCCCGACAACAGGCCGATCGGACGTTCGGGGTCGGGCGGGCGGATGTCGAGCAATTCGATGAAGCGGCGCGCGATCGCATCCTGCTCGCGGCGCGACAGCGGCTTCAACACGCCGCGCCGGGCCTGCAGCGCCAGGACGATGTTCTCGCGCACGCTCAGTTCGGCGACGATGCCCTCGGTCTTGCGCTCCTCCGGACAATAGCCGAAGCCCAGCCGCAGCGCCTCGCCCGGGCTCGCGAGCCCGACCTGACGGCCGGCGACCGTCGCCGAGCCATGATCGGCGCGCTCGGCACCGAAGACGAGGCGGGCCGTTTCGGTACGGCCCGAGCCGAGCAGGCCGGCCAGCCCGACGACGCGGCCCTTTTGCAAGGTGAGGTCGAAAGGCTCGACATAGCCGGCCTTGCCGAAGCCGGAGAAGATCGCAAGGGTCTCCCCGCCGTCGCGATGGGGCGGGCGCACATGGGTTGCCTCGCTGAGCTCGTGTCCGAGCATCATGGTGACGAGGTCCATGCGCGGCATCTCGGCGACAGCAGCCGTTCCGGCGAGCCGGCCGTTGCGCAGCACCGTGATCCGGTCGCAGATGGCATAGACCTGATCGAGGAAATGGGTAACGAAGACGATGCCGATGCCGCGCGCCCGGAGCTGGCGCATGACGGCGAACAGCACCTCGACCTCATGGGCGTCGAGACTCGCGGTCGGCTCGTCGAGGATCAGCACGCGCGCCGAGAGGTCCACCGCTCGCGCGATCGCGACGATATGCTGGACCGCGACCGAATAGCGCTCAAGCGGGAGCGACACGTCGATATCGAGGCCGAACTCGGCCATGAGCGCCCGCGCGCGCCGCCGCATCTCACCTTCGCGGACGAAGCCGAGACGGGTCGGCTGGCGCCCCAGGAAGAGGTTCTGGGCAACGGAGAGGTTGGGCGCGAGATTGACCTCCTGATAGACGGTGGCGATGCCCGCCTTCGCGGCCTCCTTCGCCGAACGGGGCGCGATCTCCTCGCCGTTCAGCGTCAGGCTGCCCGCATCGCGCTGCACCACGCCGGTCATCGTCTTGATCAGCGTGGATTTGCCTGCCCCGTTCTCGCCCAGCAAGGCATGAATCTCGCCCGCATGCAGGGTGAAATCGACATGGTCGAGCGCGACGAAGCCGGCGAAGGACTTGCAGAAGCCGGTGGCGGTCAGGAGAGGAGATGCTTGAGGCTGGTCCATGAAACGGCTTTGCGCAACGGGAGGACGGCCGCTTTCCGCCGGGGCATGCCACGCTGAAAGCCGCAAGCGCCGAGGCAGAAGGGGATGACGACGCGCCGGCTCGAGACCGGCGCGCCGCTACTTCGGCTCAGTAGCCGAGACCCTTCTTGCTGTCGTAGATCGCCTTGGGATTGTCGGAAGCCGTGTAAAGCTTCGATTCCGTCTGGATCCATTTCGGCGGCACGGTGCCCTTGGCCTTGTAGGCGACGAGCGCGTCGAGGGCGGGCCCGGCCATGTTCGGCGTCAGCTCGACCGTGGCGTTGGCCTCGCCCGCCGCCATCGCCTTGAAGATGTCCGGCACGGCGTCGATCGAGACGGTCAGGATGTCCTTGCCGGGCTTCAGGCCGGCTTCCTTCATCGCCTGAATGGCACCGACCATCATGTCGTCATTATGCGCGTAGACGGCGCAGATCGACTTGCCGCCGCCTTCGGCCTTGATGAAGCTCTCCATCACCTCCTTGCCCTTGGCACGGGTGAAGTCACCAGTCTGGCTGCGGACGAGCTTGATGTTGGCCTGACCGGCGATGCCGTTCTCGAAGCCCTTCTTGCGGTTCGTCGCGACGCTGGCGCCGACCGTGCCCTGGAGTTCGACGACGTTGCAGGGCTTGGATCCGACGGTCTTCACCAGCCAATCGCCGGCGACCTTGCCCTCATGCACGCTGTCGGAGGTGACGGCCGTGAGATAGAGGTCCTTGCCGGCGGGATCGATGTCGCGATCAAGCAGAACGACCGGAATCTTGGCCTCCTTGGCCTCCTTCAGCACGCTGTCCCAGCCTGTCGACACCACCGGGGCGAGGAACACGGCATCGACGCCCTGGGCGATGAAGGACCGGATCGCCTTAATCTGGTTCTCCTGCTTCTGCTGGGCGTCGGCGATCTTGAGGGTGACGTTGCGCCGCTTGGCCTCCGATTTGGAAACCGTGGTTTCAGCTGCGCGCCAGCCCGATTCCGAGCCGATCTGCGAGAAGCCGACGGTCAGGTCCTTGGCCTGCGCATTGGCCGACATGGCGCCCGCAATCGCAGACGCGATCAAAATGCCCTTGAGCTTCATCATGATCCTCCTTGGGTGAGCCACGCCGCTTGATACGGCTTGTTGTTCCTCCTTATGGCACAGGCGCAGAGGCGGAGGAATAGTCATATTGTTTGACTATTGGATGATGATCGCGCGGGCCGGGAAGCGACGTCGGCAGATCCGGCTCGAGCGCGGCCTCGCGGGCCAGCGCGGGCCATTCCGGCCGGATCGGCGGTGAAGGCCGCGCGCCGGGATCAGCCTTGTGTCTCGCAGCCAAGCCGCTTCAACGTCTCCTCGACCCAGCTCCGATCGTAGCGGCGCTCCTCGATCGCGCGCCTCTGCTTCTGCTCGACCTGCTGCTTGGCCTGCGCGGCAGCGAAGATCGTCTCCGTCTCGTCGTAGGGCACGCAGAGCAGACCGTCCTCGTCGCCGATGACCAGATCGCCGGGTTCGATCACCATGCCGTCGAGCGCGATCGGCACGTTGATCTCGCCGGGGCCGTCCCTATAGGGGCCGCGATGGGTGATTCCGGCGGCGTAGACCGGGAAGTCATGGGCGGCGATCCAGCCCGCATCGCGGATCGCGCCGTAGAGCACCATGCCGGCAATGCCGCGCGTCTGCGCATAGGCCGCCATCAGCTCGCCGATCAGGGCGTTGGTGAGATCGCCGCCGCCATCGACCACGACGACGTCGCCCGGCGCCGCCAGGTCGATCGCCCGGTGGATCATCAGATTGTCGCCCGGGCGCGTCTTCACGGTGAGCGCCGGCCCGGCCAGCATCCCGCCCTTGTGCATCGGGCGCAGCCGCGGCCCACCCGCCGTCATGCGCGACATCGAATCGCTGACATTGGCCACGGGCAGCGAACGGAAACGCGCGACGACCTCGGCGCTCACGGCACGCTCACGCTTCAGGATGCGGAAACCGATCATATCGACCTCGTCTGGCGGGAGAAAATGGATGAGAGCCCGAAGGGGCCGGCAAAGCGCCACAGCATCGACCTGAATATCGTATTCAGCCCGATGCTGCGCACCATTGTTTTCGTATCGGCTTTTCCCGAAAGCCGCATTCACCCACCTTCAGCCGAGCCGCGACTGCTCGCGAAACTGACGCGGTGTGACGCCGGCCATCCTCCTGAAGGCGCGGCTGAAATGCGCCGGATCCGTGTAACCGGAGGAAAAAGCGACGTCGATGATCCTGCAATCGGTGTCGCGCAGCAGCTTGCTCGCATTTTCGTATCTGACGGTGTCGAGGAGGTCCGAATAGGAGAGACCGAGATGGGCGAGCCTGCGCTGAAGCGTCCGGATGCTGATACCCGCGATCTCGGCGACGTCGGCAAGAGCGGTTGTTCCCTCGTCGAGATAGGCCGGAAGCATCAGCTTGAGAAGATCGACGATATTGTAGGCGGACGGGCCGTCCTCATTGTCGGGTGGCGGCGCAAACGAGGCGGCCGAACGGTTTGGGAGGCCGAGCAGCATGGTCGGTACTCTGATCCAAGCGGCATGCTGGCCCGATAAAAACCGCACATTCGGCCAGCAGGATCGCGTCGCAGGGCTTGGCCCATAAGACGATTCAAAGCCGATCGCCGCCGGCATCCAGTCGGACCCTGCGAATTGCCGGACGATGTAGACCGAGAAGATGTTCTGGATCCACTGCGCGTGTTTCAGCTGCAGGGGCCATGGCCCGGTGAGCCTGCTGCAGACCCGCACGTGATCCGTGTCATGTTCGATCCACATGCTCAGGATGGTGTCTTCTCCTGACGCCTCGCGGCAGGCGTGCCGGAGCGCGACGAGCAGCGTCGGTGAATGCGCGATGAAGGCCCGCGTCTTTTCCCGCATATGCGAGAATTGCAGGCGCCGGGCTGCGAGGAAGCCGAAATCCTCGATACCCTGGCTTCTCTGGGCGGTCTCGACGAAGCGCAAGGCCGGCAGGAGCGGCAGGTAGAGCTCGCTCTTCTCGGCCAGGGACGATGGCAGCCGCGACCTCTCCAGGAGAGTTTCCGTCGGCGCGCCGATATCGTCCAGGATGCTGACGAAGGGCAGCAGAAACTGGCCGCGCGTCAACGGGATGTCAGCCATCAGGTCCACCGTCATCACAGGATCTGCACGTCCTCAGGCAGGCCCCTGAATCGCCTGAGGAGTGCAGAATAGCCATTTGCGGGTGGCGTGAAATGGCAAGACCGACAACCCGCATATGCACCAAGTATTCAAAATAGAGCATGTCGGCTGAGCCGAAGATGATCCGTCGCATGGAGCGTCCATTTCTGGAAACTTCCGCCTCACGGAGATTCAGCAACGCGGCCTTCTTATTCGGAAATCCCGGGCTTTCGTACGTTTTAGTTCTAATTCATCAAGTGAGCGTCACCGCAAACCTCCAGATCCCACCTCGTGATCACCATTGAATTGCTCGACCATCTGCGGATGGCCTCTGAGATTGCAGATTGAGGAGTTTTTGAATGCTGTCGAGAATTGACCAACTGGCTGTGCTCTCGGCCTTCGCACTCCTTGGGCAGGGCATCGACTTGACTGGTACCGGTGCTGCACTGGCGCAGGATGCGAATGCTGAGCTGGCTAAAAAGCTCAGCAATCCCGTGTCGTCGCTCATCAGCGTGCCTTTCCAATTCAACTACGACCGAGGCTTCGGACCGAACCGTGGCGACCGGAAAACGCTCGACATCCAACCGGTCATCCCATTCTCGTTGAACGCGGACTGGAACATCATTTCCCGGACCATCGTCCCCGTCATCTGGCAGCACGACATAGCAGGGCCCTCCGGCTACCAATCCGGCCTTGGCGACATCACGCAGAGCTTTTTCATTTCCCCGACGCAGCCGACCGCCGGTGGGATCATCTGGGGCGCGGGTCCTGTCTTCCTGCTGCCGACGGCGACCGACGATCTGCTCGGAGGCGGCAAGTTCGGGATGGGTCTGACTGCCGTCGTTCTGAAGCAGGAAGGGGCATGGACGATCGGCGCACTTGCAAACCACATCTGGTCCGTTGCGGGGCGGGGAGACAGGTCCGACATCAGCGTGACCTACCTGCAGCCCTTCATCGCCTACAGGACATCGGACGCCTGGACGTTCACGCTCAATACCGAGAGCACCTATGACTGGAAGGCTGAACGATGGTCGGTGCCCATTAACGTCCAGGTTTCGAAGCTTATGAAATTTGGCGAGCAGCCGGTGAGTCTCACCGCAGGCGTGCGCTATTGGGCGGCCGCGCCAAAGAACGGGCCGCATGGCTGGGGCCCCCGTGTGGGGTTGACGTTCCTGTTTCCGACATAGGCGCAGTTGGCGCTGCAACACTGGTTCTGTCGCGCCGCGGTGAACTGACGATTCAGCAATTTGGTGCGCCGCCCCATGGGGAGGGAGCACAACCGGTCGCGATTGTCGCGAAATGGCAAGACGGACAGGCCGCCCATGCACGAGATGCTCGTGACGACATTCGCCGGCCCATCGGGCCGCGATCACGTGCTGCAGCGAGCCGAAGCGCTCGCGCAGATGCCGTTAGGCAGGCTAGGCAGGGGACAAGCAGCAATGTCAGGCGCAACGGCGCGCAATCTTGCCATCGGTTGGCTGTCGGCTGCGTTGTGCGGACCCGTTTTGGCGTCCGATCTCCGGCAGCCCGCCGCGCCACCAGGGCCTGTCCTCGCATCGGCGCCGAGCTTCTCGGTTACCAGCTACATCTGGGCGACCGCGATCGACGGCAGGAGCGCGACGCTGCCGCCACTGCCGCCCGCGGATATCAATCTGCGCTTCCGCGACGTGCTCAAGGAGTTGAACGGCGCGATGATGGCGTCCGCCGAGATGCGCATCGAGCGCTGGAGCGTCCTGGTCGACGGGCAGTTCTCGCAGGTGACGACGGGTGGCAATCTGCCCGGCCCCTTCTTTTCCGCGCTGAAGCTGCGCTCGCAGACTACGACCCTGCAGGGCTCGGTCTTCTATCGCGTCTATGAAGACACCGTTCTTGCGCTGGATGTGGGGGCTGGCGTCCGGTTCTGGAACCTCGACACCAAGCTCGAAATCCTGCCCGGCCTCGCCAATCTTCGCATCGACCACCGTCAATCGCAGATGTGGGCCGACCCGATTCTCGGCGCCCGGCTCGGCGTGAAGCTCGACGGTCCGTGGAGCCTGACGGTGGCGGGCGACATCGGCGGCTTCAGCGCCGGCTCGCGCCTGACCTGGCAGGCATTGGGCAGCGTCAACTACGCGTGGAGCGAGAACCTGACGCTGAAAGCCGGCTATCGCGCGCTTCATGTCGATTATCGCAGCGGCAGCTTTTCATACGACGTGACGCAGCACGGGCCTGTGGTCGCGGCAACGTACCGATTCTGACCGGGGCCTTGATGAGTTCGGCGATGTCGAAAGGGATGGGAATGTCGATGACAGGGACTGCGCTTCGGAGCGCTGGGGCTACCACGCTTGCACTGCTCGTCGCGCTCTGCGGGCAGGCCCTGGCCCAGGCGGGCGAAGCCCGGCCAGAGGTCACCGACCCGCATTTCAAGATCGCGCCCGGCTATCTGAAGCGATCCGATCTGCCGAACAGCCTGGTCCTGCTCGGCCCGCCTCCAGAAGCAGGCTCGGCTGCGCTCGCCCGGGACGAGGAAGCGCGAAAGGCGACGCTTCCCTTGCGAAACACCGCGCGCTGGAACCTCGCCCGTACCGATGCAGACCTCGCCTTTCCGCAGGCTGCCGACAACTTCTCCTGCGCACTGGGCGTGAAGATCGACAGCCGGCAGACGCCGCGCCTCTCCGCGATGATGCAGAAGGTGCTGTCGGATTTCGGCCTCTCCACCTATGGCGTGAAGAACAAGTACAACCGGGTCCGCCCCTTCGTGGTTCACAACGAAGCGACCTGCCGGGCGGATCAGGAGGCCATTCTGCGGAATGACGGCTCCTATCCGTCGGGGCACACGGCTGCCGGCTGGGGCTGGGCCCTCGTCCTCGCGCAAATCAGCCCCGAGCACGCGGATGCGCTGCTCAAGCGTGGCATCGAGTTCGGGCAGAGCCGCGTGATCTGCGACGCGCATTGGCAGAGCGATGTCGATGCAGGCCGGATCATGGGCGCGGCGACCGTTGCACGACTGCAAACCGACCCGGCCTTCCTCGCCGATCTCAAGGCCGCGAAGGCAGAAGTGAAGGCGGCGAAGGCGAAGCGGCCGCTCCCGGTATCCGAATGCGCCGCGGAAGCGGCTGCGCTGTCGGCGCAGTAACGACGAGCACATGGATCAAAGACACCAATGAGGTACCGTTCGATGCGCATGACGCTGCTCTCCAGCCTAAGTTTCCTCGTTCTCGCGCCGTGCGTGGCGTTCGCCCAGCCGGTTGCGGTCAATGTCGACAACTTCAAGCGAGCCGAGTCCGATTTCTATATGGCCAAGACGGTCGATGCGGGCGCTCTCGGCAAGTTCGTCCATAACAGGACGCCGACGCCGATCGACAAGCAGCCCGTGGTCCGGATGAACCGGGATACGCTCTATTCCCAGGCGATCTTCGATCTCGACGCCGGCCCGGTGACCATCACCCTTCCAGACGCCGGCAAGCGCTTCGTCTCGATGCAGGTCATCAGCGAAGATCACTACACCCCGATGGTGGTCTACAAGCCGGGCCGCACGACGCTCACCCGGGACAAGGTCGGCACCCGCTATGTGTTCGTTGCGGTTCGCATCCTTGTCGATCCCAACGACAGCAAGGACCTCGCGCAGGTTCACGCATTGCAGGATGCGCTGAAGGTGCAGCAGAAGTCGGTCGGCAAGTTCGAGGCCCCGAATTGGGACCTGGCTCAGCAGAAGAAGATCCGCGAGGCGCTGGAAACGCTCTCCGCTGCATCAGGCGATTTCAGCAACGCTTTCGGCCCGAAGGGGAAGGTCGATCCGGTCAAGCACCTGCTCGGCACCGCGTCCGGCTGGGGCGGCAACCCGGACAAGGACGCATCCTACCCCTCGGTGACCCCGGCCAAGAACGACGGCAAGACGGTCTACAAGCTCAGGCTCAAGGATGTTCCCGTCGACGCGTTCTGGTCGATCAGCGTCTATAACGACAAGGGCTTCTTCCAGAAGAACGATTACGACGCCTATTCGGTCAACAGCATCACCGGCACGAAGAGCGCTGACGGAGCGATCGACATCCAGTTCGGCGGCTGCGACGGCAAGATCGCGAACTGCCTGCCGATCACGGAGGGGTGGAACTACACATTCCGGCTCTACCGACCCCGTGCCGCGTACCTGAACGGCACATGGAAGCTGCCGGTGGCGCAGCCTGCATCGTCGTAGAGAGCATCAACCTCCTTCGCTCGGCCCGGCAAGCAGCGGTCATCACCCACCGAGGCTTGCCAGCCGGGATTTCGATCCGCATGTCGTCGTTTGGGACACAGAGATGCGGATAACGGGACCGGCCACCGGCTTCTTGACCTGAAGCCGGTCCGACAGATGCAGGTCCCGGTCTCTGCACGGCCGACCCACGAGAGAATTTCCGCAGCCACCACCGAGCTTCAGACGGAAATCGCTGTTCCGTCACGCTGTGGGTCTGCGCTGCCCGAACACAGGCCATCGGCGATTCCAACCGCGCGAAGGGCCCTCGACCGCCACTACGGCATCATCGGCCTTTGGCGCAGCGATCTGCCGGTCCCGTTCGCCGGGTTGACAAGGCATGCAGCCGGCGCATTATGCCATGGTCGATTGTCAGCAATCGACCATGGCATAAGTGGAGGGGATATTTCGTGATGCGCTCGACAATTTTGAAGGCGATCCTCGCTATCGGCGGCACCGCTCTTGGTCTCGCTGCCACGCCGTCCCAGGCTGAATGCCTGTCTGCCCCACCCAATCTCGTTGAGGCCGGCTACCTCACGGTCGGGACCTCGCTGACGGCTCCGCCAATGGGCTTCATGAACGATGACAAGCCCTCGGGCTTCGATCCAGAATTCATCGCGGCGGTCGCCGAGAAGATGTGCCTCAAGACCAGGATCGTGAACGTCACCTTCCAGGGGCTGTTTCCCGGACTGATCGCCAGGAAGTTCGACGTCATCGCCTCGCAGATCGGCATCACCGAGCCACGCAAGGAGATGTTCGATTTCGTTCCCGTCTTCGTCGGTGGCCTGCGTCTCGTCACGCAGAAGGACAGCGGCCTGAAGTTCCGGACCGAGAGCGACGTTTGCGGCCATGCCGCGAGCATCGTTGCGGGCTCCACGCAGATGGCGGCGCTCGACAAGGTCAAGGGCGATTGCCCGGCCGGCAAGCCGATGACGCTCAAGGTCTTCAGCAACCAGAGCGAGGCGCTGAACGAAGTCGCCAAGGGCACGGTCAACGTGGCCTATGTCGATTGGCCCGTCGCGGCCTATCTGATCCAGCAGCGCCCGAAGGACTTCGTCGAGGCCAGCCCCGTGCTGAGCGGCAAGGGGCCCAATACCGAGCGCAACCGCAACGGCATCGTCATCCGCAAGGGCGACAGCGCCACGCAGGACGCGGTCGCGGCGGCGGTCAAGGCGGCCATGAGCACCGGCGCCTATGACGACATCCTGAAGCGCTGGAACCTCGCTGACGGCGACGTCCGCAAGGTGAACTGAGGCGCAACGCCCCGAAACAAGGAAGGCGAGGATGCGCTTCGATCTCGACTATTTCCTGAGCCTGCTGTTCTCTACGCGCTTCTTCGAGCCTGTCGCCATCGTGATCGCCGTGGCCGCGACGGCCATGGTGATCGGCGTCCTGATCGGCACGGTGGGCGGCATCGTCCTGAACTCGCCCGTGCCGCTGCTGCAAAGGCTCGTGCGGCTCTACGTCACCACCATACGCGGCATTCCGGTGCTGGTTCAGATCGTGTTCTGGTACAACGGACTGCCGGCGCTCACCGGCGGCGCGATCAATCTTTCCGCCTATGCCGCCGGCATCATCGCGCTCGGCGTCAATGAAGGCGCCTACATGACCGAGATCGTCCGGTCGGGCATCCAGTCGGTCGATCGGGGGCAGCGCGAGGCCTCGCAGGTGCTGAGCCTGAGCTATCGCTCGATGATGATGAAGGTCATCCTGCCTCAGGCGATCCGCATCGCCATTCCGCCGACGGGGAACCAGGCGGTCAACCTGCTCAAGAACACCTCGCTTCTGTTCACGATCGCCATCCCGGAGATTTTCGCGACCGGCACGAACCTGTTCAGCGCGAACTTCAAATATTTCGAGGTCATCGCGGTGGTCGCGATCTGGTACCTGCTGCTGGCGATCGCATACGGCTTTGTCCAGCGCGCGCTGGAACGCCGCTTCGCCAAGGGGCGGCGCGATCTCTATGATCTGGCCGCGGCATGATCTGCTCGCTTGAATTCAAGGAAAGCACGCACCCAATGAGCCTGACCGCCCTCAAGCGACAGCCCGCAGAGCAACTGGCGACGGAGGCGCTGAAGGAATCCATTCTCGCCGGAGACCTGAAGCCCGGCGAGCGGCTGACGGAAGCCGCGTTGGCCGATCAGTTCGCCGTCTCGCGCGGCACGGTCCGGACCGCGTTGCATCAACTCAGCCGCGATCGTCTCGTGGTCCTGACCCCCTATACGGGCTGGGCGGTCGCCACCATCGATCGACAGGATCTCTGGGAGATCTACACGCTGCGCAGCAGTCTCGAACGGCTGGCCGCGCGGCTGGCAGCCGAGCGGATGAACGACGATGGCCGGGCACGGCTGGCCGGCGTCCGGGATGCGTTCTTCGCCGCTTGCGAGCGAGCCGATGTCGCCGTCGCCGTCGACTCCGATTTTTCGCTCCACCGGACCATCGTCGAGCTTTCGGGCAATCGCCGCCTGCTCGATCAGTATCTGATGGTTGAGCAGCAGATCCGGCTGTTCATCAACTCGACCTATGCCTCGGCGCCGAACCTCTCGGTCGCCATCGCCCATCATTCGCCGATCGTCGACGCGATCCTCGCCGGAGACGGCGAGGCCGCGGCCGGCCACAGCGAACACCATGTCCTGAGCGAGGGCGAGCGTGTGCTCGCGATGGTGGACCATGCAGGCTGAAATCACGGCAGGGGCCGCCGGCCGCGAGGCGGTCATCGCTCTCGACGGGCTGAACAAGTGGTTTGGTGCCATGCATGTCCTCAAGGACGTGTCCCTGACCATCGACAAGGGCGAGAAGGTCGTGATCTGCGGCCCGTCCGGTTCCGGCAAGTCGACCCTGATCCGCTGCATCAACGGGCTGGAGCAGCACCAGGGCGGCCAGATCAGCGTGGAAGGCGTCGAACTGGGGCCGAAGACCCTGTCGCAGGTGCGGCGGGAGGTCGGCATGGTCTTCCAGTCGTTCAACCTGTTCCCCCATCTCACCATCAAGGAGAACTGCATGCTTGCGCCGATGGAGGCGCGCGGCGTGTCGAGAGGCGACGCCGAGGAGCGCAGCATGGACTATCTGCGGCGCGTCCACATCGCCGAGCACGCCCATAAATACCCCTCACAGCTCTCGGGCGGGCAGCAGCAGCGCGCGGCAATCGCCCGCGCTTTGTGCATGCAGCCGCGGATCATGCTCTTCGACGAGCCGACTTCGGCCCTAGACCCGGAGATGATCTCGGAAGTTCTCGACACGATGATCGAACTGGCGGCATCGGGCATGACGATGGTCTGCGTCACCCATGAGATGGGATTCGCGCAGAAGGTCGCCGACCGGATGGTGTTCATGGATCAGGGCGCCATTGCTGAGATCGGGCCGCCCGAGCGACTCTTCCATTCGCCTTCGTCGGAGCGGCTCGCGCTGTTCCTGAAACGCATCCTCACTCACTGACGATTTCACATTCGGCGGAAGGCCCGCGGCGCCCTATGCGAAGGCGCTGACGGGACACCTTTGCCTCAAGCGGAAAGGACATTCCCTTGCTCACGATCGACAATATGCGGGTCTTCAACATCCGGGGCGGCGGGCTTCACCCCGTGCTGGTCGAGCTTTCGACCAAGGACGGGCTCAAGGGTTATGGCGAGGCTGCCGTGGCCTATGGCATCGGAGCGAATGCCGCAGCGGGCATGCTCAGCGACCTCGCGCACAAGGTCGTCGGCGCTGACGCCACTTATCCGCGCAACATCTGGCACGAGATCTACGACAATTCGTTCTGGACCAAGGGAGGCGGCGCCATCGTCTTCGCAGCGCTCAGCGCCATCGATCAGGCTTTGTGGGACATCAAGGCACAATCCCTCGGCATTCCCGTCTATGAGCTCTTCGGCGCGAAGTTCGAAACCTCGCTCGAGGTTTATGCCAATGGCTGGAACAGCGCCCATGACGACGCCATGGAGTGGGCCAAGGCCGCGGAACGTCCGTTGAAGGACGGCTACACCATCCTGAAATGCTATCCGCTCGCGACGCGCCAGAAGGAAGGGACGCTGCGGCATGTTCAGCGCCGCGCTCTGAGCACGGAGGAGTTCAAGCGCGCGATCGACCGCGTACGCAATCTCAGGAAGGTCGTCGGGCCCGATATCGGCCTGATGTTCGACCTGAGCGGCGGTCTCAACAACGACCAGTTGATTCGCTTCATGGATGTCTGCACCGAACTCGACGTGACCTGGGTCGAGGAACCGCTCGACCCCTTCAACCTGCAGGGCCTGCGCCATCTCGCTGGGCGCTGGCCGATCCCGATCGCAGCCGGCGAGCGCGTCTATACCCGGCAGGGCTTCCGCAATCTGCTGGAGACCGGCGGCGTCGACATCGTCATGCCCGATGTCGGCAATTGCGGCGGCATCTTCGAGGCCGTCCAGATCGCCGCGATGGCCGAGAGCTACAACGCCCGCGTCTCGCCGCATAACTGCGCGAGCTCGCTCTGCACGGCCGCGACGATACAGGTCTGGGCCGCCTCCGCCATCGGCATGCCGCTGGAAACCTATCCCTATTTCCCGGACGCGAACGACTACGTTCAGGTCCTTGCCAACCCGCCGGAGAAAGCCGTGGTGAACGGCCGCCTCTCCGTCCCGACCGATCCCGGAATCGGTGCCGTGGTCGATGCCGAAGCGATCGCCCCGTTCCGCTGCTTCGACTTCCGCGCGGACGTCTGAAATCGATCGAATTGACGGCCCGCGATCGAAGACGCGGGCCGTGGTGGTGGCGCCGGAAGCTGGCTCTGGCGCCCCGTCGGGAAGCGGGCACGCCCTGACAACGCAGCCTGCCTTTTCTCGTCAGCTCCCAGTTCGAACGATCTGTATCGCGCTGCGAGAGTCGCGATAACCGTTCCCGCGCAGCAGCTTGACGATCAGTCCGATCCAGAAGCCCTCGAGCCCAGCCCAAGCCCGCCGAGCGGAAGCAGGCCTGGGCTCGTGAAGGCGGCGCAGTCGATGTGTTCGACCGTCGCAGATGTATGACCCAGATATCGGCAAGGCGGTCCGACGCCGCAGGCGGAACGGACGAATTGCCGACGCCCAGACCCGCTCAGATTTTGTTAGCGCGGCTCCTGGCGCGCACCGCCGGATAGCAGTTGCTCGCTCCCCGCGAGCGCGACGTCGACGGCGCGCCCCGAAGCCGTGAGAGAGTACTCGACATGCAACACCCGGCCGCTGAGATCGTGGCGCTCGACATAGCCGGCGGCCTCGAGAGCCTTCAGCCGGGCGGAGAGAACCCGCGCCGAAATCCGCGGCGGGAGTTGCCGTCTCAGAGCTCCGAAACGCAGGGGCCCGTGACGAGCCAGTGAAAACACGATGTGGCTCATCCATTCCTGCGAGAAGAACTTCAGGAAGCCGTCGGCCAGACAGTGTTCGTCTGCGGAATCATTCGAACTGGTCATGCGCTTTGCTCTGACTACCGGTATCTCTCAGGTAACTAATGGATTTCGCGCCGCCCGCCCCCTAGGTTCCGCCAGAGTTCGGATGTTCCGGGTTTCCCATACCGGTCGTCGGGCAGGCAAGGCCACATATTCGTTCGCCGCTCCAGGCGGCGACCAGCGCGCGGATGCCCGCGCTTTCGCAACCGGCCCCGGACGATGCCCGACCTGACGGGCCCGCGGACCACTTTAGAGAAGGAAGCTTGCCATGCCATTCGTGACGACGCGCGACGGGGTCGATATCTTCTTCAAGGATTGGGGCCCGCGGGACGCCCGTCCGATCGTCTTCCACCATGGCTGGCCTCTGTCTTCGGATGACTGGGACGGGCAGATGCTGTTCTTCCTGTCGAAGGGATATCGCGTCGTCGCGCATGACCGGCGCGGGCATGGTCGTTCCGCCCAGGTCTCGGACGGACACGACATGGACCACTATGCCGCGGATGCCTTCGCCGTTGCCGAGGCTTTGGATCTGCGGAACGCCGTCCATATCGGCCACTCGACCGGTGGCGGCGAGGTGGCGCGCTATGTCGCCAGGCACGGCGAGCCGTCGGGGCGCGTGGCCAAGGCAGTCCTCGTCAGCGCCGTGCCGCCGCTGATGCTCAAGACCGAGACAAATCCCGGGGGATTGCCGCTGGAAGTCTTCGACGGCTTCCGCCAGGCCCTGGCCGGCAACCGCGCCCAGTTTTTCCTCGATGTGCCGACCGGCCCCTTCTACGGCTTCAACCGGCCGGGCGCGAAGGTCGATCAGGGCGTCATCTGGAACTGGTGGCGCCAGGGCATGATGGGCAGCGCCAAGGCCCATTACGACGGCATCAAGGCGTTCTCCGAAACCGACCAGACCGAGGATCTGAAGACGATCGGCGTGCCGACGCTGGTCCTCCATGGCGAGGACGACCAGATCGTGCCGATCGCCGACTCCGCGCATGAATCGATCAAGCATTTGAGGCACGGCACGCTGAAGACCTATCCCGGCTTCAGCCACGGCATGCTGACCGTGAACGCCGGGACGCTCAACGCCGATCTGCTGGCCTTCGTCGAGGCCTGAGATCCCGCGGGCAGCGGCCGCCAGCTTGCTCGGCCGCTGCCATTCCACGCGACAGGAAGACGTGATGAAACTCTATCTGGTCTCGCTGGGCGCCGGTCTGCTCGTCGGCGTCGTCTACGGCCTGCTGAACGTTCGCTCGCCTGCGCCTCCCGTGATCGCGCTCATCGGATTGCTGGGCATCCTCGCCGGCGAGCAGATCGTTCCGGTCGCAAAGCGCCTCGCTTCGGGACAGGGCCTGACGCTCGGCTGGCTGCGGCATGAATGCGGCGAACATCTCTTCGGCACGCTGCCGTCCCGCCCCTCGGGCGATCAAAACCATGAAAGGCGGGAGTCATGAGTCCGACACGCCGGCAAACCACCTTTGGTGTCGCCGCCGGGGCCCTGTCGGGCCTGCTCGGCACCGCCGCCGCCCAGTCTCCGCAGCGAGGAACCGCTCCCATGACCGCCGATCTCATCCTCCGCAACGGCCGTTTCACGACGCTCGACCGGAGCAACCCGATCGCCAATGCAGTTGCCGTCAAGGACGGCGCCTTCCTCGCCGTCGGCAGCGAAGCCGACGTGATGGCTCATGCCGGGCCGAATACGAAGATCATCGACCTGAAGGGCCGCAGCGCCCTGCCCGGGCTGATCGACAACCATCTCCACATCATCCGCGGCGGGCTCAACTTCAACATGGAGCTGCGCTGGGACGGCGTGCGCTCGCTGGCCGATGCGATGAGCATGCTCAAGCGCCAGGTCGCGGTGACGCCGCCGCCGCAATGGGTGCGCGTCGTCGGCGGCTTCACCGAGCACCAGTTCGCCGAGAAGCGCCTGCCGACGATCGAGGAGCTCAACATCGTCGCGCCGGATACGCCGGTCTTCATCCTGCACCTCTATGACCGCGCCCTGCTGAACGGCGCCGCGCTGCGGGCCGTCGGCTATACCAAGGACACGCCGCAGCCGCCGGGCGGCGAGATCACACGCGACGCCAACGGCAATCCAACCGGGCTGCTGCTGGCGCGCCCGAACGCCGCCATCCTCTACGCGACGCTGGCGAAGGGGCCGAAGCTGCCCTTCGACTATCAGGTTAATTCGACCCGCCATTTCATGCGCGAGCTCAACCGGCTCGGCGTCACCGGCGCGATCGATGCCGGCGGCGGCTTCCAGAACTATCCGGACGACTACGCCGTCATCCAGAAGCTCGCTGACGAGAACCAGCTTACGATCCGCCTCGCCTACAACCTGTTCACGCAGAAGCCCAAGCAGGAGAAGGAGGACTTCCTCAACTGGACGAAGACCTCGACATACAAGCAGGGCGACGACTATTTCCGGCATAACGGCGCTGGCGAAATGCTGGTCTTCTCCGCCGCCGATTTCGAGGATTTCCGCGAGCCCCGGCCCGACATGCCGCCCGAGATGGAAGGCGATCTCGAAGGCGTCGTGCGCATCCTCGCCGAGAACCGCTGGCCCTGGCGCCTGCACGCGACCTATGACGAGACGATCTCGCGCGCGCTCGACGTGTTCGAGAAGGTCGACAAGGAGATCCCTCTCAAGGATCTGAACTGGTTCTTCGACCATGCCGAGACGATCTCGGAGCGCTCGATCGACCGCATTGCCGCGCTCGGCGGCGGCGTCGCCGTGCAGCACCGCATGGCCTATCAGGGCGAGTATTTCGTCGAGCGTTACGGCGCGGCGGCCGCCGAAGCGACGCCCCCCGTGGCGCGCCTGCTGGAGAAGGGGGTGAAGACCTCGGCCGGCACCGACGCCACCCGCGTCGCCTCCTACAACCCTTGGGTCGCGCTCTCCTGGCTGGTCACGGGCAAGACGGTCGGGGGCTTGCGCATCACGCCGCAGCGCAACTGTCTCGACCGCGAGACCGCGCTCAGGATGTGGACGGAGAACGTCACCTGGTTCTCCAACGAGGAGGGCAAGAAAGGCCGGATCACTGTGGGCCAGTTCGCCGATCTGATCGTGCCGGATCGCGATTTCTTCGGCTGCCCCGAAGACGACATCGCGCATATCTCGGCGGACCTGACCATCGTCGGCGGCAAGGTCGTCTATGGCGCGCGGGACTTCGCCGGGCTCGACGAGAGCGCACCACCGCCGGCGATGCCGGACTGGTCGCCGGTCAGGACGTTCAAGGGCTATGGCGCCTGGGGCGAGCCGGATGGCGCCGGCAAGAATTCGCTGCGGCGGGCGGCCATGACGCATTGCGGCTGCGCCAGTTCCTGCGGCGTGCATGGCCACGACCATGCCAGCGCCTGGTCGAGCAAGCTGCCGGTCGGTGACCTCCGCAGCTTCTGGGGCGCGCTCGGCTGCGCCTGCTGGGCGGTGTGACCATGACAGCGAACGACCACGACTCGCAGCCGATGCGCGGCCTGCGTTGGCTGGCACTGCTGCTGCTCTGCGCCGCCTATATCCAGGGTCCGGTGACCAAGATCCTCGATTTCGAGGGCGCCATCGCCGAGATGACCCATTTCGGCCTGTCGCCCGCGCCGATTTTCGCGATCGGTGTTATCGTCTTCGAACTCGCGATGAGCGCGCTCATCCTGCTTGGCCGCTGGCGCTGGCTCGCGGCGCTGGCGCTCGCCATGTTCACGCTGGCTGCAACCTTCGTCGCCCTGCGCTTCTGGGAAATGCCTGCCGGCCAGGGGCGAATGATGGCGATGAACGCCTTCTTCGAGCATCTCGGCCTGATCGGCGGCTTCATCATCGTGGCGCTCGACGATTTTAGCCGGCAAAAGGAAACAGTGTTATGACCGGCACCACCTCTCAGGCCTCCGGTTTTGCGCCGCTGCGCCAGAAGGTCTTCGCAGTCCTCTGGGCGGCGACGATCATCGGCAATATCGGCTCGTTCATGCGCGACGTCGCCAGCGCCTGGCTGGTGACCGACCTCTCCGGCGCACCCGCCGCGGTGGCGCTGGTGCAGGCGGCGGCGACGCTGCCGATCTTCCTGCTGGCGATCCCGGCCGGCGTGCTCTCGGATATCCTCGACCGCCGCAAATTCCTGATCGCCATCCAGATCCTGCTCGGCTGCGTCAGCCTCTCGCTGATGACGCTGGCGAGCCTCGGCCAGCTCAGCGTGCCTGCCCTGGTCGGGCTCACCTTTCTCGGCGGCATCGGCGCGGCGCTGATGGCGCCGACCTGGCAGGCGATCGTGCCCGAACTCGTCGGCAAGGCCGATCTCAAGAGCGCCGTGGCGCTGAATTCGCTCGGCATCAACATCTCGCGCGCCATCGGCCCGGCGCTGGGCGGCTTGATCCTCGCCGCCTTCGGCGCCGGCTTCACCTATGGCGCCGACGTGCTGAGCTATGTGCTGGTGATCGGAGCGCTGTTCTGGTGGCGCCGCCCGGTGGGCGCCGACGACGCGCTGAGCGAGCGCTTTGCCGGGGCGTTCCGGGCCGGGCTGCGCTATGCCAAAGCGAGCCGGGAGCTCCATCGCGTGCTGCTGCGCGCGGCGATCTTCTTCGGCTGCGCCAGCGCCGTCTGGGCCCTGTTGCCGCTGGTCGCGCGCAATCTGCTCGGCGGCGGCGCCAGCTTCTACGGCGTCCTGCTCGGCGCGGTTGGAGCAGGCGCGATCGGCGGTGCCGTCATCCTGCCGCGCTTGCGGGAGCGTCTCGATGCCGATGGCCTGCTGCTGCTCTCGGCCGTGCTCACAGCGTTGGTCATGGCCGCGCTGACGCTGTCGCCACCGCAATGGCTCGCGATCGTCATCCTGCTCGTACTCGGGATGGCCTGGATCGTGGCGCTGACGACGCTGAATGGCGTTGCGCAGGCCATTCTGCCGAACTGGGTGCGTGGGCGGGCGCTTGCCGTCTATCTCACCGTGTTCAACGGCGCGATGACCGCCGGTAGCCTCGGCTGGGGCGCGGTCGCGGAAGCAGCCGGCATCCGCGGCACCTTGCTGATCGGCGCGGCCGTATTGCTCGTCGCCGGAATCGTGATGCACCGGATCAAGCTGCCCGCGGGCGAGGCCGATCTCGCGCCCTCCAATCATTGGCCAGAACCGCTCGTCGCGGCGGAGGTCGGCAATGATCGCGGCCCCGTTCTGATCCTGATCGAATACCGCGTGCCGGCTGCCGATCGGGAGGTGTTCCTGCGGGCGATCAACGAATTGTCGATCGAGCGGCGCCGCGACGGAGCCTATGGCTGGGGCATCACCGAGGACACGGCCGACCCCGAGAAGCTCGTGGAGTGGTTCATGGTCTCGTCCTGGGCCGAGCATCTGCGCCAGCATCGCCGCGTCTCGAAGGCCGATGCCGATATCCAGCAGGACGTCAGGCGCTTCCATGCCGGGCAGGAAGGGCCGGTCGTCCGCCACTTCCTCCATGTCGATCCGCCGGCCCGTCCTGCCGATGCCCCTGCAGGAACGAAGGCCTGATGCGGTCGCGCCATTCAACCACTCACGAACAGGAGAGCCCTATGACGAAATATCTCGAAGTCCTCACCCCGCAGAATTGCCAGATCATCTTCATCGACCAGCAGCCGCAGATGGCCTTTGGCGTCCAGTCGATCGATCGACAGGTCTTGAAGAACAATGTCGTGGGCCTGGCCAAGGCCGCGAAGATCTTCGGCATTCCGACGACGATCACCACGGTCGAGACCACGAGCTTCTCCGGCCATACCTATCCCGAATTGCTGGCGGTCTTTCCGCAGAACAAGATCCTCGAGCGCACCTCGATGAACTCCTGGGACGACCAGAACGTCCGCGACGCGCTCGCCGCCAATGGCCGCAAGAAAGTGGTCGTCTCCGGCCTCTGGACCGAGGTGTGCAACACGACCTTCGCGCTCTGCGCCATGCTGGAAGGCGATTACGAGATCTACATGGTCGCCGATGCTTCCGGCGGCACCTCGGTCGATGCGCATAAATACGCCATGGACCGCATGGTGCAGGCCGGGGTGGTCCCGGTGACCTGGCAGCAGGTTCTGCTCGAATGGCAGCGCGACTGGGCTCGCCGCGAAAGCTATGACGCGGTCATGGCCCTCGTGAAGGAGCATTCCGGCGCTTATGGCATGGGCGTCGACTACGCCTATACGATGGTCCACGGCGCGCCGGAGCGTGTCGTCCATGGCGAGCGGATCGGCCCTCGGCCGGCAAAGGCCTGAGGTTCGGGAGGTCACAGCCGGGCGCTTTCGGCCGTGACCTCCGTCCGTGCCCGGATGGATCAACGCCCCTTGTCGAGGAAGGGGCGGACCATGGCGATCGTGGCCGTGGGGTTCTCCTCCAGGATCCAATGACCGGAATCGGGGATAACGCCTTCGGTCACGTCGGTCGCAGCATCCCGCATGACCACCGCCATCGTCGTGCCGAACGACTTCTCGCCGCCGAGCGCCAGAACCGGCATGGTGAGCTTGCCGCCGGCCTTCAGAAAAGCGCGGTTGTCGATCGCGTCCTGATCGAAGGCCGCGAACTGGGCAAAGCCCGAATGCATCGCGCCGGGCAATGCGTAGAGCTTGGCGTAATGCTCGCGCGACGCCTCGGTGAAGCGCGCCGGCGTTGCCGAGAACTCGTTCCAGAAGCGGTCGAGATAGATGCGCTCACGGCCGGCCACGAGCCGCTCCATGTCCGGCCCGCCGAAGCGGAAATGCCAGAGCAGCGGGTTCTTGAGGATCTCCTCCCAGGGGCCGACGCCGGGTACGGGTGCGTCGATGAGAGCGAAGCGGCCGACGCGCTGCGGATATTGCGCGGCGAAGGCGAAGCCGACCATGTTGCCAATGTCATGCGTCACCAGATCGGCTCGCTCGATCTTGAGCGCGTCGAGCACGCCGGCCACGTCCCCGGCCTGGGTCTTCTTGTCGAAGCCGGAGGCCGGCTTCGACGACAGGCCGAGCCCGCGCAGATCGGGCACCACCACCATGTAGTCCCGCACCAGATCGGCCGCCATCGGCGCCCACATGTCGCCGGTCTCACCATAGCCGTGCAGCAGCACCACCGCCGGGCCCCGGCCGCCGACACGAACATGGATGGTCGCGCCGTTGGTCGCGATCTCCTGTGTCTTGAAGGAAGCCGGAAAGTCGGAAACCTGAGCGACCGCCGGGGTGGCCATGGCAATCGCTCCAAGTGCTAAAGCGAGCTTCAACATCCCAAATCTCCCGCCTGTCGGGAGGGCGGTCGCTGCGACCGTCGCTGTCAGCCCCGTTGGCGTGACGCAACGTAGCATTGGCCTCACGTTCGGATTAGGATCGCATCAGCGAAATTCAGATCCGGAAAAACCGAACGATGTTGAAGCTCGACGGCATCGCAACCTTCGTCGCGATCGCGGAGGCCGGCTCTCTGAGCGAGGCGGCCCGCCGGCTGCGCCTGTCGAAATCGGTGGTGAGCGACCGCCTCGCCGAGCTGGAACGCGGCCTGGGCGCGAGCCTCCTGCATCGCAGCGCGCGCCGGCTCACGCTCACCGAGGACGGAGCCGCCTTTCTCATCCGCGCCACCCGTATCGCCCGTGATGTCGAGGAGGCTGCGGCCGATATGGCGGAGCGGCGGGGCGCCCTCGTCGGAGCGTTGCGGATTTCGGCACCGGTCACCTTCGGCCGGATGCATCTCGGCCCGGCGATCTACCCTTTTCTGGCCCGGCATCCCCGGATCGAGTTGACGCTCGACCTCGACGACCGCCGTATCGATGCCAGCTCCGACAGCTTTGATGCCGTGCTGCGCCATGGGCCGATCGCGGATTCGCGCCTCGTCGCCTGGACCCTGGCGCCGAGCCGGCGGGCTCTCGTCGCGTCGCCGGACTATCTCGCGCGGCGCGGGACGCCCGGCTCATTGGCCGAGCTCGATGGGCATGACGGCATCTTCTACACGAACCGCGGCGTCGGCGACTGGCGGTTCCGCGGGCCGGAAGGCGCTATCAGCGTGCGCGGGCGCCCGGCGCTGCGGGTCAACAACGGCGACATGATGCGGGATGCCGCACTGGCGGGTCTGGGCATCGCATTGCTGCCGCTGTTCATCGCAAGCGCCGAGATCCGGAGCGGCGGTCTGCGCATCGTCGACATCGGCGTTCAGCCCGAAACCGAATTCATTCACCTGGCCCATCCCGAAGGTCGCCGCCCCTCGGCGAAGCTGCGCGCCTTCGCAGATTGCCTTCGCCGCGCCTTCGGCGATCCGCCCCCTTGGGAACGCTGAGGCGCAATCCGCAGCAGGACCGACGACAAAGCTTCTCGCCGCCGCCCCTCATGCAGCAGCGAGACCTGCGATCGGATTTTGAGGCGTCAGCGCAGGCGCAAGATCATGTGCCTCAGCAGCGCTTCCCTGCGCGGCAGGGCCGATATGAGAATGTGCTCGCGCGGCGAGTGCCACTCGTTCCCGATGACGCCCAGCCCGTCGAGCGTCGAGGTCCCGACGCCCGACGTGAAATTGCCGTCGCTGCCAAAGCTGCTGCGCGTCGCGCTCAAATCGTCCCCCAAGATCACGGTCAATTTTGCAGGCCTTCGCGAACAGGGGCCGGGAGCGATACGGTGTTTCCTGGTAGAATCTCGACGCTGATCGAGACGACACATCGATTCCGCAAGCCGGTTGGAGGAAATCATGCGCGTTGGCGTCCCCAAGGAAATCAAGGTCCATGAATATCGCGTCGGGCTGACGCCGGAAGCCGCCCGGGAATATGTTGCCGCCGGCCACGAGGTGTTGATCGAGGCAGGAGCCGGGACTGGTATCTCCGCCCCAGATGCAGCCTATGAAGCAGCCGGAGCGCGGATTGTGGGCCACGCTGCCGAGGTGTTCGCCTCGGCGGATATGATCGTCAAGGTCAAGGAACCGCAGCTGACGGAGTGGGGGCAGCTGCGTGAAGGCCAGATTCTTTTCACCTATCTGCACCTCGCCCCCGACCCGAAACAGACGGCCGGCCTGGTACAGTCCGGCGTCACCGCCATTGCCTACGAGACCGTGACAGACCGCTTTGGCGGGTTGCCACTTCTGGCGCCGATGAGCGAGGTCGCCGGACGGCTCGCGATCGAGGCCGCCGGCGTTTCCCTCAAACGCCACGCAGGCGGGCGCGGCATCCTGATCGGCGGCGTGCCCGGCGTTCCGCCGGCCCGCATCGTCGTGATCGGCGGTGGCGTCGTCGGCACGCATGCTGCCCGCATGGCCGCCGGATTGGGCGCGGACGTCGTCATCATCGACAGATCGCTGCAAAGGCTGCGGCAGCTCGACGAGTTGTTCGGCGGCAGGGTCCGCACGCGGTTTTCGACACTGCATGCCATCGAAGAGGAGGTGGTCGCCGCCGACGTGGTCATCGGAGCGGTCCTCATCCCCGGCGCTGCGGCACCGCGATTGGTGTCACGCACGCAGCTCTCGCGGATGAAGCGCGGGGCGGTTCTCGTCGATGTCGCGATCGACCAGGGCGGGTGCTTCGAAACCTCGCGGCCGACGACACATGCCGATCCGACCTTCGAGGTCGACGGCGTGATCCACTATTGCGTCGCAAACATGCCCGGAGCCGTCCCGCTGACCTCCAGCTACGCCTTGAACAATGCCACGCTCCCGTTTGGACTGGCGCTCGCCGCGAAGGGCCTCGACGCCATTCGCAGCGATCCCCATCTCGCGGCCGGCCTGAACGTCCACCGCGGCCAGATCACGAACGAACCGGTCGCCGCCAGCCTTCGATCACCCTGCGTATCGGTGGAGAAGGCCCTGGCCGCATAAGGCGGTGGCTCCCGACGGTTTTTCCCTGGACGGTTTGCCGGGAGCTGCCGAGCTGCTCCTGACGTGGAAGCCATCTGCCGCGAAAGCCTGAGTTCGCGGTCCGACTACGGCGTGTTTGGGCGGGTGACGCTCACGTCGTGGCGTGGGGAAGCGCGGTCATCGCGTGCAGGTGCAGCCGCATCTTGATGTCCTGGTTGTGATTGCCGAAGCCGCGGCCGAAGATGTTGACGCCGCCGGGCCTGCCCTCCCTTTCGTCGATGCCGACACGCATCTTGATCGAGTGGTGCCGGTCGAGGTCGAGCTCCTCGATCGTGACATCGCTGAGTCTGCGCTCGCCGAGGAAGGTGCCCTCGGCCGTGATGCGCCAGGTCGTCAGAATGCCGTATTGCGATCCCTCGAGCTTCCACCAGTGCGGCGTGTAGGCGCCGCGGCGGTCCCCATAATCGCCGGGGCATGTCCAGGTGCCGATCTTGCGCTCGTTGACCCACAGGCTGATGTCCGAGGGCCAGTCGGAATTGGTCCCCGGCACTTCCGACGACATCTCCATCTCGAATTCGAGGGCTTCGACCTTGCGGTTGAGAACCTTCGCATTATTCGGGAATTTGTATTCGACATAGCCGCGACCGAACCAGATCAGCGCCGCCTGTACGCGGCGCGGATCGAGAAACAGTTCGGGCACGTCGAGCACCCCTAGAATGCGCTCGGTCGAGCACAGACCGCAGGGGGCGGAGACGTCCGAATTCGTATACAGCCCGAGCGGCATCTCGACCTCGACGACATTGTTCTCGCGGCTGGGATCGTCGGGGTCGAGATTGACGACGATCTCGGTATAGCGGGCGGCGCAGACCTTCTGCTGGCCCTTGGTGGCCTTGCCGAGCGAGGTCGAGATCAGCTCGGCCTCCTCCAGCACCTGGACGTTGGTCACGATCGTCGATTGCGGCAGACCGAGGATCTCCGCAATCTGATTGATGTTCTTCGGGCCCTGCCGGTTGAGCAGCCTCAGGATGCGCAGCCTGACCGGAGAGGCCAGGCCGCGCAGCACCTGATACTGCCGGTCGGCGTTGACGACGAGGAAGCCCCGGTCGCGCGGCTTGGTCGCGCCCGACGTGTCGCCGCGATTGCCGCGGCGGCCGCGCTGGTGTCGTGGCGGGCTCTCGTCCATCGTCGCGGGCTTCTGTCAGCTGTCCAGCCTGATCACATTCCACGAAGCCGGCTGCAAGGCCAGGGTGATGCTGTCCGGCTTCGTCGAGACCTTCTTCAATGTCGCCGGCTTGACCTTGAGCGGTTCCTCCTTGCTGTTGACCGCCTTCAGGTCGGCATGGCGCAGTTCGGTCGCTTCCGAGACCGTGAGCTTGCCGAAGCCACGCGCATCGACGGTGACCTCGACGCCCTGTTCAAGGTCGCGATTGAGCAGGAAGAGCGAGACGCCCTTGTCGTCGCAGACCACGGACGCCTTCAGATAGGGCGCGTCGATCGGATAGAAGAGATCCTGCTTGCCCCTGGGGTCGAAATAGGAGGCCTCGTAGCTTTCGGATTTGACGATCGCCTTGAGCACGGTCCCGCGTCCCAGCCGGCTCATCTGCGCGAAGGGCCAGAAGATGGTCTGGCGCCAGGCCGGACCGCCGGTTTCGGTCATGATCGGCGCGATGACGTTGACGAGCTGTGCGAGGCAGGCGGTCTTCACGCGATCGGCGTGATTGAGAAGCGAGATGCAGGCGCCGCCGAAGACCAGGGCGTCCTCCATGGAGTAGATTTCCTCGAGGATCGGCGGCGCCACCGGCCATCCTTCCTTGACGCGGTCGGCCCGCACGCGCCGCGTCCGGTACCACACGTTCCATTCGTCGAAGCTCAGCATGATGCGCTTGTCGGAACGGCGGCGGGCCGCGACGGCGTCGGAGATCGCGACGACCTCCTCGATGAACTGGTCCATCAGGTCGGGGCTGGCGAGGAAGGCCTTGGTGTCGCCGGCGTAGTTGTTGAAGTAGGTGTGCAGCGAGATGAATTCGACCTGGTCGAAGGTGTGCTCCAGCACCTCGTCCTCCCAGCGGCCGTAGGTCGGCATGTTGCGGCCGGAGGAGCCGCAAGCGGCGAGCTCGATCGACGGGTCGATCCAGCGCATCATCTTCGCCGCCTCATAGGCGACGCGCCCGTATTCCGTCGCGGTCTTGTGCTCCATCTGCCAGGGGCCGTCGACCTCGTTGCCGAGGCACCAGAACTTGATGTCATGCGGCTTCTTCCAGCCATGCTTGATGCGAAGATCCGACCAGGCCGTGCCGCCGGGATGGTTGCAGTATTCGACGAGGTTGCGCGCCGCGTCACCGTCGCGCGTGCCGAGATTGACGGCGAGCATGGGCTCGATCTTCGCCGCCCGGCACCAGTCCACGAATTCGTTGGTGCCGAAGCTGTTCGGCTCGGTGGTGAACCAGGCGAGGTCGAGCCTGGCGGGGCGGTCCTTGATCGGGCCGACGCCATCCTCCCAATTATAGCCGGAGACGAAATTCCCGCCCGGATAGCGCATGATCGTCGGCCCGAGCTCCTTGACGAGTTCGAGCACGTCCTTGCGGAAGCCACGCTTGTTGGCGGTGGGATGGCCTGGCTCGTAGATGCCGCCATAGACGCAGCGGCCGAGATGCTCGACGAAGGCGCCGAAGAGCCTCGGATCAGTGTCGCCGATGGCGAAGGCGCGGTCGAAGGTGATGCTGGCTTGTCTCATGACCTGTCTCCGGATGTTTCAACCGCTTTGCGTGGATGGGTGGCACGGAAGGCTCCGGCGCTGTCGGGCGTGAGCACGGCGTCGCGGAGTTGGCGGGAATAGGGATGCGTGGGTGCCGAGAGCACGGCACGAGCCGGTCCCTGCTCGACCACGACGCCCTTCTGCATGATGATCAGCCGGTCGCTGATGTAGTAGGCGGTGGCGAGATCGTGGGTGATGTAGACGATCGACAGGCCGAGCTCGTCGCGCAGCCGGCCGAACAGGTTGACGATCGACATGCGCAGAGATGCGTCCACCATCGAGACAGGCTCGTCGGCGACGATCAGCCTGGGCTTCGCGACGAGGGCACGCGCGATGGCGACACGCTGCAGCTGGCCGCCGGAAAGCTCGTGCGGAAACCGCCCCGCGATTTCCGGGAGCGACAATCCGACCTGCCGCAGCGCCTCGTCGACCGGTTCCTCGACGGCGCTTTTGCCGGCCGCGCCGCCGAAGCGCTCCGCCGTCATGAACAGATAGCGGTCGAGCTGCTTCAGCGGATTGAACGCCTCGAACGGGTTCTGGAAGATCGGCTGGACCTCGGCCATGAAGGCGCGTCGCTCATAGGCCGCGACGTCGCGGCCCCCGAGCCTGATCAGGCCGGAGCTGGGCGCATGGATGCCGAGGATCATCCGCGCCAGGGTCGACTTGCCCGAGCCCGACTCGCCGATCACGGTGAAGATCTCGGGCTTGTCCGCCGCGAGGGCGAAGCTCACCTCCTTCACGGCCTCGACGCGGCGCGTCGAGAACAGCCCCCCGCGCGAGAAGCTCTTGCTGACCCGGTCGAGTTCGAGCAGCGCGCTCATGCCGCCGCCCCCTCGTTGACGGCATGGCAGGCGACGCGATGGCCGGGAAGGCTCTCGATCATGGCGGGCACGGTGGTTGCACAGATCGGCATGGCCAGCGGGCAGCGCGGATGGAAGCGGCAGCCGGGCGGAGGCGCCGCCAGATTGGGCGGGGATCCTTCGAGGCCGTCGCGCTGCTGCGTGTCGCCGATGCGCGGCAGGCTCGCGATCAGGTGGCGCGTATAGGGATGCAGCGGCCGCGAGAAGATCTCGGGCGTCTCGCCATCCTCGACGAGGCGCCCCGCATACATGATGCCGAGCCGGTCGGTCAGGGCGGCGTGGACACCCATGTCATGGGTGATGAACAGCACGCTCGAGCCCATCTCGCACTGGATCGCGCGGATCATCGCCAGCACGTCTTTCTGCACGACCACATCGAGGGCCGTGGTCGGTTCGTCGGCGATGATGAAATCCGGCTTGCAGATCGTCGCGAGCGCGATGGTCACACGCTGGCGCATGCCGCCGGACAGCTCGTGCGGATAGGCGGCGAGCACCGACGGGTCGAGCTTGACGCGCTCCAGATGCGCTTCGGCCCGCGCGTCGAATTCGGCCTTGCTGCCGCCGAGATGGCGCCAGGCGAAGTCGCGAAAACTGTGCCTGACCCGCCTGAGCGGGTTCAGCACGTTCATCGAGCCCTGCATGATGTAGGACAGGTGCCGCCAGCGGATGGCGCGCACCACATCCGGCGGCGCCCGGCCGATCGCGTCCCAGCCCGGCAGGAAGGAAAAGCGGGCCGAACCACCGACCATTTCGAGCGGCGGCTTCAGCAGCCCCGCGATCGTCTTGACCAGAGTCGTCTTACCGGAGCTGGATTCCCCCGCAAGTCCGTAGATCTCGTTGCGGTTCACCGCGAAGGTGACGCCGTCCACCGCCCTCACCTCGCGGTTGACGCCGAAATAATGGCTGCGGAAATGCGCCTGGAGGTCGCGAACCTCGAGCACCGGCCCCGCATCGTCCCCGCCGCTCATCGGCTGCCTCCCATCCGGGCGAGACGGCTGCGCGGGTCGATATATTCGTTCATCGAGACAGCCAGCAGAAACAGGCCGACGAAGGTCATCACCACCAGCGCAACGGGAAAGGCTATCCACCACCAGATGCCGGCCACGAGAGCGGTATGCTGGTTGGCCCAGTAGATCATCCCGCCGATCGTCGGTGTGTTGATGTCGGTGAAGCCCAGCACGGCGAGGGTGACCTCGATGCCGATCGACCAGTTCATGTTGTTCATCGTGGTGGAGAAGACGATCGGCAGCACATAGGGCAGGTGCTCGCGCGCCAGGATCTCGTGCGTCTTCATCCCCGAGAAGATGCTCGTCTGCGTGAATTCGCGCGTCTTCAGGGAAAGCGCGACCGAGCGGATCAGGCGGGCGTCATAGGCCCAGCCGAGGCAGGCCATGATGGTGGCGAGCAGCGGCGTCGACATCGAGTCGCGCAGCACGAAGTAGAAGAGGATCAGGATCGGGAAGAGCGGGATGATGATGAAGGTGTCGTTGATCGACATCAGCACCCGGTCGATCCAGCCGCCGCAGTAGCCGGCGAGCAGCCCGACGACGAGCGCGATCACCCGCGACAGCGCCGCGACCATGATGCCGAAGGAGAGCGTGTTGCGGATCGCCGCCGTGAGCTGCCAGAACACGTCCTGCCCGCGCGAGGTCGTTCCGAGCCAATAGGCGGTGGAGGGCGGCAGGTCGGGCGGCACGACATAGACGTCACCCGCCGGATAGGGCGAGACGAGGGACAACGCCGCCATCATCGCCACGATGCCGACGAGCACGAGCCCGATCCGGAATTCGAGATTGTAGCGGATCAGGTCCCGCAGGATGGCCAGCATCAGCGCGGCTCCACGCGCGGGTCGATCAGCGGGTAGAGCAGATCGATCACCAGGACCCCGACCGAGACGGCGATGATCGAGACGGTGGTGACGCCGAGCACCAGCCCGTAGTCGCCGGCATAGACCGCATCGACCAGGAGGGTTCCGACACCGGGATAACCGAAGACCTTCTCAGTGATCACCGCGCCGTTGAAGATGCCGCCGAGCGACATGGCGAGCCCGGTCACCTGCGGCGCCAGCGCATTGCGCATGACGTAGGAGCCGAGCACCCTGCGGCTGTCGAGCCCGGCGATCTCGGCATAGACGACATAATCCTCGGTCACGATGTTCGAGACGAGCGAGCGCATGCCGAGAAACCAGCTGCCGAGCCCGATCAGGATCAGCGAGAGCGCCGGCAGGACCGAGTGCCGGGCGACGCTCGAAACGAAGGACCAGTTCCAGCCCTGCTGCAGGTTCATTGCCGACCCGCCGGTGATCGGCAGCACCGGCCAGAGGAAGCCGAAGACGATGAGCAGCAGAAGCGCGACGATGTAGTAGGGGATCGGATGGACGCCCATGGCGACGACGCCCATCAGCTTCAGCGTGCGGTTGCGCTGGTAGTAGCCGGCGAGCCCGCCGAGCCAATTGCCCAGCACCCAGGTGATCAGCGTCGAGACGATCAGCAGACCCGCCGTCCAGGGCAGCGCGCGACCGATCAGGGTCGAGACGGGGGTCGGGAAGGCGGAGAGAGAGGGGCCGAAATCGCCGCGCAGGACCCGGCTCCAGAAGGTGAGGTATTGCTCGGCCAGCGTGCCCTTGAGCCCGTAGAGCTCCTGCAGCGAGGCGCGCATCGCCGCGATCGCCTCGGGCGCGGTGCTGCCGAAGGAGGTCACGGCCGAGATCGACTGCTCGACCGGGTCGATCGGCGAGGCATGGGTGATCACGAAGGCCAGGTTGACCCCGATGAAAACCACCACGGCGAACTGGGCCAGACGTTTCGCGAGATAGGCGGGGTAGGCGCTCATGCGATCCCGAAAGCTCCACCGGTCCGTGCGACGCAGACGTCACCGGCTGGCGATTGTCCTGGGAGGAAGGCGGGCCGCCCGGCGAGGCGGCCCGGGTTTCTCAGTTGGCCGGCTTCAAGCGCACGAACATGTAGCGGGAGTTACCCCAGTTCGTGACCGGGTTCGCGTAGGGATCGTCGGCGGTCGGGTAGCCCTTCCAATAGGTCTGATCCATCGCGGTGAAGACGTTGTAGGCCATCAAGGGAATGATCGGCATCTCGCGGGTCATCAGCTTGACGTAGTCGCGACCGAGCTCGACGCCCCTGGGATCGTCGAAGTCGATCTTGCGAATGTCCTCAATGATCTTGTCGAGTTCCGGATGGCTCCAGCGCTGCCAGTTACGCAGCGGCTGCGGCTGGCCGGGCGGGGCGACGAACTGCGAATGCCAACTGTCCATGAAATAGGACAGGTCCTGATGGCCGCCCCAGGTCTCGACGCTCCAGCCGATGAAGGCGTCGAAATCGCCGGCCGCGCGCCGCGTCAGCAGCGTGCCCTGCGCGACGTCGATGCGCGCATCGACGCCGGCCTGCTTCCATTGCTGCACGATCATCGTGCCCGCCCGCGTCATGACCGGCCGAAGATCGCCCTCGACCATGAGCCTGACCACAAACGGCTTGCCGTCAGGCGTCAGCCACTGGTTGCCCTGCTTGCGGAAGCCGGCCCGCGTCAGCAATTCGCCGGCGGCGGCGACATTGGTCTTCCACCAGCCGAGGCCGAAGGATTTGTCGATCACCGCCGGATCGGAGGGGATCTGGTCGCCCATGGACGGACGCAGCATGTCGGCGATCTGCTTGCCGACCGTCGGGTCGTAGGGCTTGATCTTGCTCTTGCCGGTATCGATCTCGAAATCCTTGAGCCAGGCCTCCATCGGCTTGTGATAGGCCTCCGGATGAATACCGGTCGGCGGCACGGCGATCGCGGAGATGGTCGCGGCGCCGCGATAGGCGGCCATGGTCACGGCCTTGACGTCGATCATCAGCGCCAGCGCCCAGCGCACGTCGCGGTTCTTCAGCTGCTCGTGCTGGGTGTTGAAGATCACCGCCGGCAAGGTCGGGTCCGGATGGCCATAGGGGAAGCCCTTGAACCAGGCGCGGGTGCCCTTGTCCTGCTTTGCCAGCGTGAACATGCCTTCCGGCGCGATGTCGTGAATGACGTCCAGCTCATGATTGAGCTGCGCGATGACGCGCTTGTCCGGCGGCCCCGGGTCGATATAGGCGAGATATTTCGGTCCCGGCTTGCCGTGCCGGCCGAGCGAGCTGCGCTGCCAGTCCTCGCGCAGCTGCCAGATGTACCATTTGCCGTCGGGGTCGAAGGAGTGGAGCGTATAGGCCCCGAGCGAGACGGGTTTGTTAAAGTCGAACTTCGCGGGATCTTCGACCTTCTCGAAGACGTGCTTGGGCAGGATCCAGATCGCCCCCCAGCGCACGGTGAAATTGGTGTGGAAGCGCGAATTGGACTTCTTGAGCTTGAAGATGACCGTCTCGGCGTCAGGCGTGTCGACGGAGGCGACGTTATTGGCGAGCACCGCCGAGAAGCGCATGTTCGGGTTCTTGATCTGGATATCGACCGTGGCCTTCACGTCCGCGGAGGTGAATTCGACGCCGTCACTCCAGAACAGGCCGCGCCGCAGCTTGACCCGCATCTCGGTGAAGTCGGCATTGTAGACCGGCTTCTCGGCGGCCAGCGAATTGTCCCAGGCGCCGTCGAGACCCTTTTCGGGATCGATGTACCAGAGCGTGTCGAGAGCCGCCTGCTGCAGCCCGTTCGACTGGCTGCCGGCGTTGATCGCCCAGATGTTGAACCAGCCCGCGTTCTTGATCGTCCCTTCCGGATTCTCGAGGATCAGGAGCTCCTTGCGGGGAATGCTCTGCGGAACGCCCTGGGCCGCCGACAGCGTCGGCAAGAACGGTATTGCGGGTGCAAGGAGCGCAGCCGCAAGCAGCCACGCGCGCAGACGCGTCATCGTCACCTCCCTGAAGACGGGGCGTTGTTCGCCCTTCGATGACGCGAGCTTAGGCGGTGCCCAAAAGGGGAGCAACGATGGATATGGTCTATATCAGAAGGTTAGATATGAATGACGTAAGACATTGAAAATATGACTTATAATGCATCTTTCGAGTGCCCCGCCACATCCGGCCGCGCCGCTTGCCATGCCGTGAAGATCGCCCGGGCTGATGCGTCGGCGATCCGGCGCGACCGCGAACGATATGCAGGGCTCTGGCCGCCCTATCGCGCCCGGATGGAGGAGAAAGGTCCGCCCTGATCGGTGTCCGGGGTCCGCCCGAATCCGGGACAAGCCCATAGCGCCCGAGCACCGCCATCGCCGCTGGATCGCTCCCCCCTGAGATTTCAGGCGATTTGCGATTTCCAGAGAGATTTGAGCTGCGAAAAATTCAGAACTTACTGTTTTCGATCGGCGCCGGCCGCAGCTTTAGCGCGAAGTATCGCGCATAATTTCTACATAATTGAAAATATTCGCCATCGTCCTTGAAAATAAAATATCGCGAATTATTTCTTTAAAGCATGATATTATGTTCTACGGAAAGATTTTCTTCCGTAGAACGGAACAAAATATCATGAAGATTCCTTCACAAACCAAGCCTGCCATCTGGGGTGCCGTTGGTGGCGCGATCGCCCTGGCCGTAGTCGGATTCTCCTGGGGCGGCTGGTCGACAGCCGCGTCGAGCGAGCGCTTGGCGAAGCTCAGAGCCGAGAACGCCGTTGTCGCCGCCTTGTCTCCGATCTGCGTGAGCAACTTCCAAAATCAGCCAAACGCGGATGCCGCGCTCTCCGAGCTGAAGAAGATCAGCTCGTGGAGCCAGGGCGATTTCATCGCCAAGGGTGGCTGGGCCACGATGATCGGCAGCACATCGCCCGACTCGGCGGTCGCCAAGGCCTGTGCCGAAAGGCTCGGCATGCCGAAGACTTGAGGCGATCGCAGCGACCGTTCCGCGCGCAGTGCGACATCGGTCGAGCGGTCGCGACGCTTTCGGGACAGCGCGCCGGGGGCGTGTGCTGAAGCCGCGCGTGCCTTTGCCTGGTTTCCGGGGCGATAGCGATCTCGCATTATCGCTGGTCGACCTCGATGCCGGCGCCTGCCGCGGCCGCCTGCATCGCGATCGGTCAAATGAGAACAGCGGCGGCGAATCCGTGGTATCCTGTCTGATCAGTCTCGCCGAGATTCGCCAGTTTGCCCGCGTCGGCGGGGATCGGCCGAAACTGGCGCCGCTTCGGGTCTTGCACGCCTGAGCCTTCGGCGATCTTGCACAAACAGATCGGCGGACATCTTGTCCCAGCCCAGTTTCCTGAACAGGCAGGCCTTGTACCAGCATCCCGATCCGTCGAGGGTCGTCGTGCGTTGGTATCGCCGCGCTGCTGGATGCGATGGACGTTTGCGACGCGCGCCTGGATACCCGTCGCGAAGACGCACGGCGTCCCGCCGGGCAACTTGCCCTCGAAAGTGAAAAACCATGACCGAACGGATCATCAAGGTTGGCGATATCGTGAACCTCTCATTCGGCTTCGCCGACCGGTCGGGAGAGGGAGATTATGAGGTCTTTCGCGTGATGCCCGTGCGCGAGAGCGGAGAGCGCCAGTATCGCGTCAGAGGCGCTGACGGACATGAGAGGGCGATCGGTCACGACCAGATCGTCCTTTCGACAACGAAATCGCCGGCATCCGGCTCCCGGTGACGATCATGGGTTCGCTGGCATCAGCGACCGGACAGAAGGGGCGGCCGCAGCCGCCTATCAGGAGAAAGCAGATGACCGAACATTCGAAATCCCGCACCCAGGCGGAAGCCGCATTCCTCAAGACACAGACACAAGCCCTGTCGCGCAATCGCATCCTGTCGGAAGCCGAAGGCGTCAATCAGGCCCGCGACGCCAATACGGCCAGGCTGAAGGAACAGCGGCTCCAGAAGGAAGCCCTCGACCGCGCGACCGCCGCAGCGACGCCGAAGGCCGGCAAGCGCCCGAAATGACGGCGAAGGCCGCCGCGGTCGCAAGTAACGAACCGAAGGAATCTGTCTTGGATATCGACGTGACGTCTAAACCGGGCGAGGCGGCGTGGCTGCTGACCGATCTGCTCGGCCGGGAGATGGGGCAGGTTGTGGAAGAAAGCCCAGGCGCGTTTCGGATCCAGCCCGCCGGTCATGCGGTGCAGACGATGGCGAGCATGAAGCTCGAACCCTATCGGACACTGGATGAGGCGCTTGCCGAGATCGAACGCTTCACCCGTGGAACTTGCAGGCGCGCGCAACCCGGCGATCGTGACGAGGAGCCGGCATCGTGACGAGCCGCCCCGCTTCCGTCACGGCCAGGGAACGAAGCTGAGCTTTATTCCGGCCGCTTGCGGCGGCGCTTATCCGGGGTGCCGGCCGGCATGTCGATGAGTTTCGCCTTCCGCGAAGCCTTGGTTTCGTCAGAGATCGGCACGTCGGAGAGCGCTTCGTCGATATGCCGCCCTGCAACGGCGCGCGCTTTCAGTTGCTGGCTCTTGCGGGTGACATTCTTGGGCGAATCCAGCGGAAGCGACCGATCCATGTCGTGAACCGGGGCGTGTGTCGCAGCGTGTGTCTGGCCGTCCTGGGATTTGATCGCATCGGTCATCAAGGACGAACGGCCCGCGCTGTTCTTTGTTCCTCGTCGAGGCCCGCTCCCGAGTTCAAGTCGGACAGTCCTGCATGTCAAATGACAGGGACATCGATCTGGCCGCGTGGCACGTACATGGCGTAAATTGGGAATGCCCCGCCAAGCGGAGCGAGAGCGGGGATATTTTGACGACGCCGGAACTGCGAGACGCACGCTTCATGCGCAGCCTGCTGGCGGCGTCCGACGACTGCATCAAGGTCATCGATCTTGCCGGCGGGCTGTCCTTCATGAGCGAGGGCGGCCAGCGCATCATGGAGGTCAGCGACTTCAACGCGATCAAGGGATGTCCCTGGCCTGATTTCTGGACCGATGAGGGCAACGCAGACGCCAAATTCGCGCTCGAGGAAGCGCGGGCCGGCCGCAGCTATCGCTTCCAGGGCATCGCCAATACGTTTGCCGGAAATCCTCGCTTCTGGGATGTCCAGGTCGGCCCGATCATCGGTCCGGACGGCAAGCCCGAGGCGATCCTGTCGGTGTCGCGCGACATCACGGCGATCAAGGAAGCCGAGCAACGGCAACGCCTGCTTGCGCTCGAGCTGAAGCACCGGATGAAGAACACGGTCGCCATGATCCAGGCGATCGCCAATCAGACGATCCGTGGCGGCGCCGAGATTGACGCCGTCAAGGACGCCTTCACCGCGCGGCTCAACACCATGGCCTCGGCGCAGGACATCCTGACACAGACCGCCTGGGCAAGGGCGAGCTTGAAGTATCTCGTCGCAGAATCGTTGAAGGGGCATGGCGACCTGTCGCGCTTCCGGATCGAAGGTCCGGCCGTCGAGCTCTCGTCGAAGACCGCCCTGGCGATGGCGCTTGCGCTCCACGAACTGGCGACCAACGCCACGAAATATGGCGCGCTCAGCCAGGACGACGGACGCATCGACGTGACGTGGTCGGTCCTGGAGGGCGAGTTCAATTTCGAGTGGCGCGAGAGCGGCGGCCCTCCCGTCGAGCCGCCCAGCCGCCGTGGCTTCGGATCGCGGATGATCGAACGGGCCTTGGCCGGATACTTCAGCGGGACAGCCGGAATGGACTATCAGCCGGCCGGCGTGGTCTTTTCGCTCCGTGGGCCCATCGAAGCCCTCACCGCCGACTGATCAAGCCGCTTCCCGGAAGGCTTCGATCACCTCGGCTGGCCGGTACGGCTTCCTGAGATAGCGAGCATTCGCCGGCAGATCGCCTTCCGGGGGCAGGACGCGTCCGCTCGTCACCACGATGAGGACCGGCGGCCAGCCGAGGCGCACGGCGTGCGCCAGCTTCATGCCGTCCATGGAGCCTGGCATCTCGATATCGGTGAACACCACCGCGATGTCGGGGCGGATCTTCAGGATGGCGATGGCTTCGTCGGCATGGGCAGCCTCGACCACCTCGAATCCGGCTTCCGCAATGAAGTCGGCTGCGTCCATCCGGAGCAGCGGCTCATCTTCGACGATCAGGACAACCAGCTTCGACATCATGTTCTTTCGGATGCGTCTCTCAAGCCAACTGCCCGCGGCAGCTCTTGTTGCCTCGCATTGAAAAGAATTGCGCCCGCTGACCTCATCGCCGCATGAAAGCCGGCGGGGTCTCGATGATGCCGAGCGCTTCCCGCCCGCCTCGCCTCAGCCGCGGTGCTGCCAGCCTGTCAGCTTGCTCCACGCGGGTTGAGAACGTCCCTCAGCCGATCCCCCACAAGGTTGATCGCGATGACGGTGAACAGCAGGGCGAGGCCCGGATAGAAGCTGATCCAGAACTTGCCAGAGAGCATGTACTGGTAGCCATTGGCGATCAGCATGCCGAGGCTCGGCTCGGTGACCGGGACCCCGAGCCCCAGGAAGGACAGCGTCGCTTCGAGCGCAATGGCGCGGGCCACCTGGACGGTTGCGATCACCATCAGCGGCGTCAGGCAATTCGGTAGCAGGTGCCACAGCAGGATGCGCCAGGGCGAGGCGCCCATCGCCCTGGCCGCCTCGATATATTCCTTGCGGCTCTCGATCAGCGCGCTGGCCCGGGCCGTGCGCGCATAGGCAGCCCATTCGACGATGACGAGCGCGAGCACGACGTTGAGCACGCCCTTGCCGAGAAAGGCGAGGATCATCAAGGCGATCAGGATCGCCGGAAAGGAGAGCTGCAGGTCGACCAGGCGCATCAAGGCACTCTCGATCCGCCCGCCGGCATAGGCAGCAAAGAGGCCGAGCAGGGCGCCGACCGCGGCCGCGACCACGGCGGAGGTCACGCCCACGAACAGCGAGATGCGCAGGCCATAGAGAATGGCCGAGAGCATGTCGCGCCCCTGATCGTCGGTGCCCAGCCAGAACGTCATGCCGCTCGCCGAGGTCGAGCCGGGCGGCATGCGCCCGTCCAGGATGTCGAGCTGAGTCAGGTCGTAGGGGTTCTGCGGCGCGATCCAGGCAGCGAGGAGCGCGAGCAGGACGACGACCGCCAGCAGCGTCAGGCCGACCACGGCGGTGCGCGAGGCGGTGAAGGCGCGTGCGAATCGATTGAAGCCCGAGGCGCGCGGCGGGACGACTTGATCGAGCGAGGCCGGCGCGCTCATCGGCTCGTCCTCACGCGCGGGTCGAGCACCGCGTAGAGGCAATCGACCAGGAGGTTGATGGCGACGAAGAGCAGGACGATGATCATCAGATAAGCGACAATCATCGGCCGATCCAGGACATGAATGCTGTCGATGATCAGCTTGCCCATGCCCGGCCAGGAGAAGATCGTCTCGGTGACGACGGAAAAGGCGATCACCGACCCGAATTCGAGCCCGACGATGGTGACGACCGGGATCATGATGTTCTTCAGCAGATGCCTGCTCACGACCGCGCGCTCGGAAAGTCCCTTGGCGCGGGCGGTGCGGATGTAGTCCTGCGGGATGATCTCGCGCGCCTCGGCGCGGACGAGGCGCATCACCAGCGAGGTCTTGAACAGCGCCAGATTCAGCGCCGGCAAGATCATGTGCTGCAGCCCGTCCAGCGTCAGGAACGACCATTGGATGCCGAGGAGCGCGCGCGTCTCGCCGCGCCCGCCGGAGGGCAACCAGCCGAGCTGCACGGCAAAGACCATGATGAGCAGCAGCCCCACCCAGAACCCCGGCAGCGAGAAGCCGAGGATCGAGCCGGTCATGATCGCCTTGGAGACCGGCGAATGCGGTTTCACCCCGGCGAACAAGCCGAGCGGGATGCCGATCACGATCGCCAGCAACATCGCCGCGACCGCCAGTTCGAGCGTCGCCGGCATGCGCTGAAGAATGACCTGCAGGGCAGGCTCGTTATAGACGAAGCTGCGCCCGAGATCGCCGTGGATCGCGCCGTTCAGGAAGGAGAGATATTGGACCCAGAGCGGCCGATCGAGGCCGAAGGCGGCAATGGTGCGCAGCCTCTCGCCCTGATCGGCATCTTGTGAGATCAGCGTCTCGACCGGATCGCCGATCACGCTGATGCCGATGAAGACGATCACCGTCATGGCGATCACCACGAAGATCGCCTGCAGCAGGCGCCGCAGCAGCCAGGCGCTCATGATCTGCGCTCGCCCATCTCACGCGCCTCGGTGGTGCTGCCATTCATCTGATTTCGCGCCGTCCGCTCATCTGCAGGCTGGGGCCGCTATTTGCCGATCCGGTGCCCGGAGCGCTCGAGATCGAAAGCGGCCTCGGTGCTGCGGCTGAGATCGCTCTTCTTGATCCGCTGCGTCGGCGTCTTCGGGAACTCGTCGATCCTCTCGATATAGCGCGGAATCTGGAAATACGGCATCCGCCCCTCGCACCAGCGGATCAACGCCAGCGGATCGGGGCTGCGTCCGCCGGCCGCGCGGATGAACAGCTTGAGATCGTCGTCGCCGAGTTCGCTCGGCACGCCGATCAGCGCGCATTCTTCAATGTCGTCATGGGTGAGGATGATGCGCTCGACCTCCCAGGCCGAGATGTTGACGCCGCGCCGGCGCACGCTGTCCTTCTTGCGGCCGGCATAGAACAGGAAGCCGTCCTCGTCGCGCCGGGCGAGGTCGCCGGTCGAGAACCAGCCGTCCCTGACCAGCGCGGCGCTCGCCTCCTCCATCCGGAAATAGCCCTTGAAGGCGAGCTCGGCCTCGCGCGGCCTGACGACGATCTCGCCCGCTTCGCCGACAGGCACCTCCTGCCCGTCCTCGCCGAGCAGCTTCACATCGTAGAACGGCAGGGTGCGCCCGCAAGAACCGAGCCGGCCTTCCGGATTGATCGTGACGAAGGTCGTCATTTCCGAGAGCCCGTAACCCTCGCGCAACACGACGCCAAAGCGTTCCTCGAAGGCCCGCCAGACATCGATCGGGCAGCCGCCGCCCCAGGCCATGCGAACCTTGTGCTGCCGGTCGAGGGGACTTTCCGGCTGCTTCAGGAGCAGCGGCAGGACGCCGCCGAGATAGTGGATATGCGTGACGTCGTAGCGCCGGACCTGGTCCCAGAACTGCGAGGCACTGAACTTCTCGACCATGGCGAGCGTGATCGGCTCCATCAGCGCCGCGATCAGCACGGCGACGCCGGCCCCATGATGCAACGGCTCCCAGAGCAGGAAGACGTCTCCAGCCCTGGCGCCGGTCAGCGCCAGCGTCCCCATCGGCCCCGCACGCAGGCTGCGGTCGCTCTTCAGCACGCCCTTCGGTTCGCCGGTGGTGCCGGAGCTCGGCGTGATCGCGATGATGTCGTCGGCCAACACATCGACGGGCGGCCGGCCAGGCGAAGCGGCATCGATCAACCGGGAAAACTCTCCCGGGCCGTCGCCCCCGCGCCAGACCAGCTTGAGCTCCGGCAGCCGCGCGGTGATCGGCGCGAGCAACTCGGCATGGCTGCGATCGGCGATGAGCGCATGCGGCGCGAAGCGATCGAAGACGAAGTCGAGCGAGGCGCCCTTGAGATGGACATTGACGGGGATGCGGACCAGTCCCGCCTTCGCCAGCGCGAAGATGGTGACGATGTGATCGGGATGGCTCGGCAGCATCACGGCGACACGGTCGCCCTTGCGCAATCCCGTCGCCAGCAACGCGTTCGCCAGCCGGTTGATCCGGCCATCGAGTTCGCCGACGGACCAGTCGCGCTCCCCGAAGCGGCAATAGACATGTGCGGGATCCGCAGCAGCGCGCCTGTCCCAGAGCTGCCCGATCGTGATGGCGTCGGTCTGCATGTCGTACCCCGGAATGCTCGCCCGGTCGACGCGCATATGTCGGCCAAGGAAGTATCGAATTGCAATAACAGTGATTGAATATTGATATTATGTTCGGATATGTGTCAAGCCAGGGCGAGCGAGACACGGAGGCTGATTTGTCCGACATCGAACTGGAGCGCCACGGCGCGGTCGCGATCGTCGCGATCAATCGTCCGGCCAAGCGCAACGCGCTCAGCGGCGAGGCCTGGCGCGAACTGGGTGGCGCGTTCACGCAGCTTCATGCCGACGATGCGCTGCGTGCCATCATTCTCACCGGCCGTGGCGGCGCATTCTGCGCCGGCGACGAGATTGGCGCCTTCGCCGCCGTGCGCGACGATCCTCCGGCGCGCCAGGTCTATTGGGACGGCATCATGGCTTGCTACGCGGCGGTGTCGGCGGCACGCGTACCTGTGATCGCGGCCGTCAGTGGACCCTGCGTCGGCGGCGGCTGCACCCTGGCGCTGCGCGCGGATTTCCGGATCGCCGACGCGACCGCGCGTTTCGGCGTGCCCCCGGCAAAGCTAGGCCTGGTCTATCCAGCCGACAGCACGCAGCTCCTCGCCGCGACGGCCGGCCTCTCGATGGCGCGGCATATGCTCTACACCGGCGCTCTGATCGGGGCCGAGGCGGCGCTGTCCTGCGGGCTCGTGTCGGACGTCGTCGAGGACGATGTCGTCGAGGCGGCGCTACGCTTCGCCGCGCCCATGCTCGCCAATGCTCCACTCTCGATCCGGGCCGCCAAGCTCGCCTGCGACGCGATTCAGCTGGGCCGCCTCGCCGATGTTGCAGCCAATGTCGCGGCGCTGTCGGACGCCGCCGATCGCAGCGAGGACTATCGCGAAGGCACGCGCGCCTTCGCCGAGAAGCGCAAGCCGGTCTTCACCGGGCGCTGAACCGGAACGCCGACAGGACGACGACGATGACCGAGATCACCGTGCCCACCGACGCGAACGTGTTTGGCGCCCTGTTCGGCCGGGAGCACGATCCGGCGCGCGTCTTCATGGAAACGGCGGCCGGGCGGCAGCTCCGCTTCGGCGAGGCGGCGGACATCACCGCCCGCTACGCCGGCCTGCTGGCCGGACTCGGCGTCGCGAAAGGCCGGCTCGTCGCCGGCCTTCTGGAGAAATCGCCCGAGGGCATCCTGCTCTATCTCGCGGTTTGCAGGCTCGGAGCCGTCTATCTGCCTGTCCATATCGGCCTGACCGACGCTGAAATCGGTCATATCCTCCGGGATGCCGAGCCGGTGGCGGTGGTCTGCGACCCCTCGCGGCGCGACTGCGTCGGCTCGGCCGGAACGCACCGCGTGCTGACGCTGGACGCAAAGGGCGCAGGCACGCTGACCGAGGGGAGCCGCGGAATCGAAGGGCTGGACGAACTCACGGCGGTCTCGCCGTCCGACGCGAACGCCATGGTCTACACCTCCGGCACGACGGGCCGGCCGAAAGGCGCGCTGCTTTCGGCCGGCAGCGTGATCTGGAACGCGCGCGCGCTCGCCGCCTGCTGGCGGATCGGCCCGGACGATACCCTGCTCCACGCCAACCCCATGGCCTACGGGCTCTTCGGCACGACGACGCCGGCGCTTGCCGGAGGCGCCGCGATGATCCTGCTGTCGAAATTCGAGACGGAGGCGGTGCTGGCCGCCTTGCCCCGCGCGACGATCTTCGCCGGGGTCCCGACCTATTACAGCCGCCTCATGGCCGACCCGCGTTTCGGCCGGGAGCTCTGCACCGAGATGCGCCTGTTCGTCACCGGTTCGGCGCCGATGCGGGCCGATGCCTTCGAGGCCTTCGCGGCCCGCACCGGCCATCGCCTCCTCGACCGCTACGGGCTGACCGAGGCCCTGATCGCCACCTCGAACCGCTTCGAGGATCGTCGCCGCCCCGATACGTCGGGCCTGCCGCTGCCGGGTTCGCGGCTTCGCATCGTCGACAAGGACGGGCAGGAGGTGCCGGCCGGAACGGTCGGGATGATCGAATTGCAGCAGCCTTTTCCGTTCCTCGGCTATTGGCGCGACGACGCGAAGACGGCAGCCGCCTTCCGCGACGGCTGGTTCGTGACCGGCGATTTCGGCCGCGTCGACGAGGAGGGCCATGTCAGCGTGCTCGGTCGCGGCGCCGATCTCATCATCACCGGCGGCCTCAACGTCTACCCCAAGGAAGTCGAGGCGGCGCTCAACGCCTTGGACGCGGTTGCCGAAAGCGCTGTGATCGGCGTTTCGCACCCTGATTTCGGAGAGGCCGTCGTCGCCGTGGTGCAGCCGGCGAACCGCCGCACACCCTTCGATCCGCAGCAAGCGATCGCGGCGCTCCGATCTTCGCTGGCCGGCTACAAGGTGCCCAAGCGCATCGAGCTGGTCGACGAGATGCCGCGCAATACGCTCGGCAAGATCCAGAAGAACCTCCTCAAGCAGCGCTTCGCCGGAACGTTCGGCCCGGGCGCGGGTTGAGGCGCCGGACGAAGCTGCTACAGCTTGGACAGCCCCGCGAAAGGTCTCCGCACACCATGGTGTCGTCGATGTCGAAATCTGCGCCAGCCGCACCCCTGGCCGACCGCGGCGAAGGGGCGCCGGAGATCGACGAGCGCCTCTTCGTCGCCTCCGTCGCCAAGGCGATGAAGGTCCTGGAGGCCTTCGACAAGACGGCCGCGACGCTGAGCCTGTCGGACATCGCGATCCGTACGGGGCTCGGCCGCAGCGCCTCGCAGCGCTTCATCTATACGCTCGAGCGCCTCGGTTATCTCGATCGCGACGCCCAGACGAAGCGCTACGGCCTGTCGCGGAAGGTCTTCCGTTTCGCGCAAAATGCCAGCTCGTCGAACCAAGGGCTGGAAGCGGCCTATCCGCAGATGCGCATCCTGAGTGAGAAGACCCGGGAGACGATCTCCTGGGTCGAGGTCGACGGCGCCGACATCGTCATCATCGCAACGATACCGAGCACGCATATCTCGTCGGTCAACCTCCCCATCGGCACCCGGTTTCCGGCACTCTCCTCCTCGTCCGGCCAGATGCTGCTCGCCCATTCCGCACCGAGCCATGTCGAGAAGGTCTGGAAAGCGTCCGCCTCTTCGGTGTCACAGCGCACCAAGGCGCGCGACGCGGCCGAGATGATGCGCATCCTCGAAGCGGCCAAGGCGGTCGGCTTCTCCGTCACCGAGAAGAACATGGAACAGGGCAGCATCTCGGTGTCCGCGCCGGTTCATGATCGCGCCGGCCGCGCGATCGGCTCGATCAACCTCTCGACCCTGACCACGCGCTACAGCCGCGAGACCGCGATCGCCGAACTCGCGCCGCTCGTGCTCGAGGCCGCGACGAAAGCGACGGAAACGCTCGCCTCCTGAGCCGGGCCTCGGCGCCCGCTCACTCAGTCGGAATCTCTGGGTTTCAACGTGCGGGCGTCGCTTGCGCGCAATCGGGCTCGCGCTCGCTTGACAGTCAGCAAAAATCGTCCTCAAATATCAATTATTATATACCAATAATAAGGGGATCGCGTATGGCTGCCACCCTCACCTCGCCGGTAAAGCGCCTCGCGCTCGCCTCGACCCTCCTTCTGTGCCTGGGCGCCGCGCCTGCCTTCGCCGAGAAGCTGACCATGGGGATCGGCGGAGCGGTCAATTCGCTCGACCCTCATTTCTACAGCACGACGCCCAACAACCTGGTCGCGTTCCACATGTTCGACCGGCTGGTGCATCGCAGCCCGGAGGGCAAGCTCACTCCCGGTCTCGCTACGGAATGGCGCGCGATCTCGCCGACCGTGTGGGAGTTCAAGCTGCGCGAAGGCGTGACCTGGCATGACGGCAGGCCCTTCACGGCCGACGACGTCGCCTTCACCCTGAAGCGCGCCATCGACGTTCCCAACAATCTCGGCGGCTTCGCCGGCATCATCCGGCCGATCAAGGACACCGAGGTCGTCGGCCCCACCGTGATCCGCCTGACCACCACGTCGCCAGTGCCGAACCTGCCGAGCGACCTCACCCGCCTCGCCATCGTCTCGCGCCACGCCGGCACCGATGCGACCACGGCCGACTACAACAGCGGCAAGGCGGCGATTGGCACCGGCCCGTTCAAGCTGGTGAGCTATACGCCCGGCGAGCGCGTCGAATTCGCCCGCAACGACAACTGGTGGGGCGAGAAGCCCGCCTGGACGACGCTGACGATCCGGCTGATCCCGAATACCGCCGCACGGACGGCCGCCCTGCTGTCCGGCGATCTCGACCTGATCGACACGCCCTCCGCCAGCGATCTCCCGCGCCTCGAGAAGTCCGAGAACATCCACGTTGCCTCGGTCGCTGGCATGCGCGTCAACTACATCGTCCCGATGATCAAGCCGGCCGAGGATGCGCCGCCGATAACGGACAAGAAGGGCGCCAAGCTCGATCCGTCGCCGCTGACCAGCCAGAAGGTCCGCGAGGCGCTCTCGATCGCGATCAACCGTGCCGGCATCACGGAGCGGATCATGCTGGGCACCGCCAATCCCACGGGCCAATGGCTGCCGCCCGGGATCATGGGATACGATCCCAAGACCCCGGTCCCGGCCTATGATCCGGAAAAGGCCAAGCGCCTTCTGGCCGAGGCCGGATTCCCCAACGGCTTCAAGATCACGCTCTCGACCTCAAACGACCGGGTGCCCTACAGCGTCGAGGTCGCGCAGGCGATCGCGCAGATGTGGAGCCGCATCGGCGTCGACACCGCGATCGACGCCATCCCCTTCAGCGTCTACTCGTCGCGAGGCGCCAAGAGCCAGTTCACCGCCTATCTCGGGAGCTGGAGCAACAATTCCATGGAAGGCACGGGCCTGCTCAGGGATCTCGTCGGCACGCGCAACAAGGAGACCGGCTGGGGCCTCTACAATTGGGCGCAGTATTCCAATTCGAAGCTCGACGCGCTCAATGCCAGCGCCATCGCCGAGATCGACGACACCAAGCGCGAGGCCCTCGTGCTCGACGCGGTGAAGCTGGTCTCCACCGACGTCGCCATCCTCCCGCTCTACCACTTCAAGAACATCTGGGCGACGCGAGGCAAGGTGTTCTACCAGCCGCGCATCGACGAGCTCACATTGGCAGTCGACGTGAAACACAAATAGCACGAGCACGCACAGTTTGATCTCGATCAGCGGCAAGCGCCAATAGCTGACCTTGTCGCCCGCCAGGAAGCAGAGGCTGTTGGGCGAGCGAATGGGGAGTGCCTTGCGCCGAGATGCCTCCAGCAGCCTTCCTGGAGGCATCTCAAGCCGGGCATGCGATTCCGAACTGTTGTCGTTTTCCCTACAAGTTGCGATTAGACGCCGCCTCTGGCCTTCGCCACCCAGTCGTCGAACATGGCCTTGTTTTGGGTGATCCACTCATCGGCCATGCGGTTGATGTTGGCGCTGCTGGCGCCGTTCTTGTTGATGTTGAACTCCCAGGCCGACCAGCTCGCGAGCGGGAACTTGATCTGCTCGATCAGTGTCTTGATCGCCGGGTTGGCCGCGACGAACTGCTTGTTCGCGACAGAGGCCCAGTTCCAGGACGACATCGCCATGCGGCAGGGATCGGCTCCGCCGGCGCAGCCTTTGACGCCCGGTACCAGGGCTGAACCGCGGTTCGGCACGTTCGGCGGCAGCGCATCCTCCGGCGTGGGCAGCCAGACGACGTCCTCGCCCGGGATCAGCGCGTTGTTCACCCAGGACGGGCTCCACGCATAGAAGAAGGCGGGCTCGCCGCGCTTCACGCGCGCCACGGCCTCGACCATCAGGGTCTCGTATTTGCCGCGCACCGAGCGGACGGTGTCCTTGAGGCCGAACTTGTCGAGCTGGAAGTCGACCACGTCGCCGCAACTCCAGCCCGGGTCGCAGTTGATCAGGTCCGCGCGCCCATCCTTGCCGAACAGCGCGGCGATCTTGGGATCCTTCATCTGCACCAGCGTGGTGATGTTGTGTGCGGTCGCGGTCTTCTTGTCGATGAGGTAGCCGTTGATGCCGCCGCCGACGATCATGCCGCTGCCGAGCAGCTCGGCCTGCTTCTCGACGGCCCGGAAGGCGGGTTCGCGTTGGGGCATGTTGACGTCGGTGGCGAGGTCGAGATCGCCCTGCCCTGCAGCCTGGAAGAACAGCGTCGTGTTGAGCGTCGAGAGCTTCACCTCGTAGCCGAGCTCCTTCATCGCCCGGCTGATGATTTGGGCAGTCACGTAATTGGCGCCGAGGCTGTCGCTCTGGGCGTAGCGCACGGTCTTGCCCTTGCCCGGCAAGGCCTGGGCGAACGCCGCTCCCTGCAGGGTGACTGCGGCGAGCGCCGCCGCGGCAACAGTCTTGATAAACGGTCTGGCTGACAGGCTGATCATCGGGTTCTCCTCTTCGGTTATGGCTGGTCTTGTCCCCGGCCCGCCCTTTGTGGGCGGGTTCTTCGTTGGAATCGGTCGGTCACGCCGCCTGTCGGCCGGCCTCCGGCGGCGCAGGCGCGGTGATCTCCTCGCGGCAGCTTCCCCGCAGGAAGCGCATCAGCGCCTGAAACAGGGAGGTGCGCTGGTCACGTTTCGTCTCGGCGAGTTTCTGGGTGATGCGGTCGAGCATCATCGCCAGCAGGACGATGGCGATGCCGCCGATGGCGGCGCGGCCGACATCGAGCCTCCCGAGGCCCTGGAGCACGACGAGGCCGAGCCCTTCGGCGCCGATCATCGCGACGACGACCGACATCACCATCGCGGTCAGAACGGTCTGGTTGAGCCCACCGAGGATGGACGGGATCGCAAGCGGAAGCTGGATCTCCCAGAGCAACTGGCGGCTGTCCGCGCCGAAGGCGAGACCAGCCTCGACGATCTCGTGCTCGACCATGCGGATGCCGAGATTGGTGAAGCGGATCAGCGGGGGAGCCGCAGCAGTGACCACCGCGACCTCGCCCGGGACAGTGCCGACGCCGAACAGCATCACCACCGGCACGAGGTAAACGAAGGTCGGCGTAGTCTGCATGATGTCGAGGATTGGGCGGACGACGTTCCAGACCCGGTCGCTGCGGGCGCAGAGAATACCGATCGGGATGCCGATCACCGCGCAGAAAACGATCGCGGTCGTGATTAGCGAGAGCGTCGTCATCGCCTCGGTCCAAACGCCGAGCATGGCGATGACGACCAGAGAGACGACGCTGAAGGCCGCGACGCCCCGGCCGGCGCTGCGCCAGGCGATCAAGCCGATCAGCAGGAGCATCACCGGGAACGGAATCGCATGCAGCACCCAGTCGTTGAAGCCGAGCAGACTTTCGACCGGCCATTTGATCGCCTGGAACAGCGGCCGCAGGTTCAGGGCCAGCCAGCGGACTCCGTCCTGGATCCACTGGTCGACCGGGAAGATCGCGAGATCGTCAGCCTTGATCATGCGGCTTCTCCCGGGCTCGGCAGGTTGGCGATACGGGCGAGTATCTGCTCGGCGCCGAGCAGACCGACGAGCTTGCCACTGTCGTCGACGACGCCCATGGCGTGATCGGAGCGGTAGCTGCGCGCGACATCGACGAGCCTGGCGCCCTCGGGAACGCAGAGATAAGGGCCACGCCCGGCCGGCAATTCGCCGGTCTGCTTCAGCGTGGCGATCTGGGCTTCGCCGAGTCCGGCGACCACATGCTCCTGCTGGTCGAGCAGGAGGCCGCCCCCGGCGCCTCCGACGACGATACCGTTCGGACCGCGCCAGAGCACGGTCGGCGCCTTCATCACCGAGTGTGCGTCGAACAGCCGTGCCCTGTCGACTTCGCGCGTGAAGGCGGCGACATAGTCGCTGCCCGGCTCGAGCACGATCGATTGCGGCGTGCCCTCGCGCACGAGCTTGCCTTCCGACATGATCGCGATGCGGGTGCCCAGCTTCAGCGCTTCCTGGAAATCATGGGTGATGAACAGGATGGTCTTGTTCAGCGTGCGCTGGAGGCGCAGCAACTCGTCCTGCATCTCGGTGCGGATCAGCGGATCAAGCGCGCTGAAGGCCTCGTCCATGATCAGGATGTCGGCATCGGTCGCGAGGGCCCGCGCGAGCCCCACACGCTGGCGCATGCCGCCCGACAGCTCGTGCGGCAGGTGATAGCCCCAGCGCGCAAGCCCGACGACGGAGAGAATCTCCTCGGCGCGCTTGCGGCGCTGGGCCGGCGCGACGCCGCGCAGCTTCAGCCCGAACTCGACATTCTCGATGACGCGCTTGTTGGGCAGCAGCGCGAAGTGCTGGAACACCATCGACATCCGCGTGCGCCGAACCTCGCGCAGCGCCTTCTCGGAGAGCGGTACGATGTCCTGACCGTCCAGCAGGATGCGCCCGGCGCTGGGCTCGTTCAGCCGGTTGACGCAGCGTGCGAGCGTCGATTTGCCGGAGCCGGACAGACCCATGATCATGTACATCGCGCCGGACGGGACGCTGAGCGAGACGCCATCGAGCCCAACAACCTGGCCGAGCTTCCCGAAGACGCTGTCCTTCGTGCCGCCGCCGCGCAGGATCTGCAGCGCCTCGGTCGGGTCCTTGGCGAAAACCTTGTAGAGGTTTTCGATACGCAGCCTTTCGCTCACCGCTGTTCCCCTTCTCATTGTCCGGTGGGGTCGACCTTCCGCCCGTTCTCCCAGGAGCGCTGCGCGGTCAGCGCAGCGGCGAAAAGTCGGTCGGCAGCAGGATCTTGTTCTCGGCCTGCTCGATGTTCTCGGAAAGCCTGGGCAGGAAGGCCTGCCAGCGCGGCTCGTCGGCAAGCTGCTGGCGCCTGCGCCGCCGGTCCTCCAGATCCTCATAGGCCCAGAGATGCGTGACCTGGCTGAGTGCACCGATCTCGGTGGTGAAGTAGCCGATAAGGCGGCCGAGGATGGGCTGCTGGATCGCGAGCCCTTCCTCGCGAACAAGCTTGAGATAGGTCCCCATCCTGCCCGTTCGGATGCGGTAGATGCGCTCCTCGACGATCACGCGCGGCCCTCCTCGGCGGCTTCGGTGAGAAAGCCCCGCATCAGCGCAGCAACCTGGCCGGGTGCCTCGTTCAGCAGGGAGTGACGCAGCCCCGGCAGGATGTGCAGCCGGGAGTCCGGAATGCGCTCATGCATGTAGCGCGACATGCGTGGGTTCGAGCCCTGATCGTGCTCGCCGGTCATGATCAGTGTCGGCAACCGGATCTGGTCGATCAACCCGCCGAAATCAGTCTCGGCCAGCACGCGGTAGGCCGATGCGTAGCAATCGGGATCGTTTTCAGCGTTGCGGCGGCGGAGTTCGACGATCAGCTCGGGATTGCGCGCCTGAAAATCCTCGGTCAGCCAGCGCGACAGCGAGGCGTCGTAGTGCGAACCGCGATCGCCGGCCTTGAGCGCGGCGAGGCGCGCCAGCACGCGCTCCCGCTCCTCGTCGGTCCGGCCAGAGACCGTCGACAGCAGCACCAGCCGCCGCAGCCGCTCGGGGTGGGTCAGGGCGAGGCGCTGCGCGATCAGGCCGCCGAGCGAAAAACCGGCGAGATCGAAGCGGCCGAAGCCGGTGTGATCGGCAAGCGCGAGCACGTCGCCAGTGAAATCGTCGATCTCATAGCGGCCCTTGACCCGCGCCGAGCGGCCATGGCCGCGCAGGTCGAAGCTCAAGATGCGGAAGCGGTCGGACAGCCGCGTGATCACCCCGTCCCAGGACTCGCAATAGGAGCCGACGCCATGGACCAGCACGAGCGGCAGACCGCCCGAGCCGCTCAGCCGGTAGTTCAGCTCGACGCCGTCGCGAAGGAGCGTGCCGTTCACATCAGGCGCCTGTGTCAGGGCAGCCGCATCCGCCATCGCCGTCAGGCCCCGACCGCAGCGAAGCGCGGACGGGCGGCCTTGCGTTCGCGGGCTGCGAAATGCGGCATCACCTCGTCGATGAAGAGCCTGAGCGTCCGGACCTGCAACTCGAAGGGCAGATTGTAGGAGAGGCCAAGACAGAACTGGTCGACGCCTGCGGCCTCGTAGACCTCGAGCTTGGAGATGACCTCTTCCGGCGTGCCGAAGACCAGGTTATCGCGGATCGCCTTTGGGTCGTAGCTGCCGCGATTGGCGACCGTCTCGAATGGCACGGCCTCGGGGAAGCCGTTCTTCACCGTGCCTATATTCTGCATCAGATTCTCGAAATAGCGCCCGTAATCGACGCTGTACCGGACGATCTCCTGCCAATCCTGCCTGCTGTCATAGACGCAGGTGCGGCGCTGCATCATGAATTTCGGGCGCGGGCGCTCGGGATGATCGGTGCAGGCCTTGCGGAACTTCTCGGCGAGTACGCCGATCTCCGCGACCGGCGCCGAAAGCGGGGTCGAGAGGATACTGGCGCCAAGGCCGACGGCCCAGTCGAAGGTGCCGGGATCGCGCGCCGCGACCCAAATCCGGGGATGCGGGCTCTGCAGCGGCTTGGGTACCGAGGTCGCGAGCGGGAACCGCCAGTAATGCCCGTCATGGGCGTAGTCGCCCGCCCAGAGCTTTTGAACCGCGGGGACGAGTTCCTTCATATAGGCGACGCCCTCCTGCTGGGGCATGCCACCAGCCATGCGGTCGAACTCGTATTGATAAGCGCCGCGCGCGATGCCGATTTCGAGGCGGCCGCCGGTCAGGTGGTCGCAGAGCGCCGCCTCGCCGGCCAGCCGGATCGGCGACCAGTAGGGCGCGACCAGCGTCGCCGTGCCCAGCCTGATCCGGCTGGTATGCTGGGCGAGCCAGCCCAGCGTCTGGAACGGATTCGGCGAGATCGTGCATTCGATGGTGTGATGCTCGGCGGTCCACAACGTCTCGAAGCCGCCCTCGTCGGCCATGCGGGCAAGCGCCAGCATGTTGGACATGGCGTCCTGCATCGATTCATCGGGTGAAAAGCGCTCCATATTGATCGAGAGAGCGAATTTCATGGCTTGCCTCCGTGCAAACGTGCGGGACAGCGCATCAGCGCAGGCGGATGACGAACGGGTCCTGCATGGCACCCGAGTAGTCGATGACGACGTTCTTCAGGCGCGAGAACTCGCGCATGACCTCGAAGCCGCCGCGGCGGCCATAGCCGCTCTTCTTCGTGCCTCCGTTCGCAGACATGAAGGCGGCCGAGCGGTAGGTGTTGATCCAGACGGTGCCAGCCTCGACATTGCGGGCGAAGCGCATGGCCCGGTCGATATCGCGGGTCCAGATACCGGAAGCGAGCCCGTATTCGCTGTCGTTGGCGAGCGAGATCATCTCCTCCTCGCTCGAAAAGGGCACGACACCGACGACGGGGCCGAAGATCTCGCTGCGCATGAAGCTCATGTCGTTGCGTGCTTCGGTCAGCACCGTCGGCTCGTAGTACCAGCCGCGCGCCAGCGCCTCGTTCTGCGGCTTGCGGCCGCCGACGGCGATCCTGGCGCCCTCGCGCACGCCGGAGCCGACGAAATGCTCGACCTTGTCGAGTTGCGCCGCGAGCGCGAGCGGCCCGATATCGGTGTCCTCGGCCATGGGATGGCCGACCTTGACGCGCCTGGTGCGTTCGACCAGCGCCTCGACGAAGCGGTCATAGACCGGCGCCTCGACGAAGCAGCGGGAACCGGCGACGCAGGTCTGGCCGGCCGCAGCGAAGATGCCGGAGACGACGCCGTTGACCGCGCGCTCGATGTCGACATCCGAGAACACGACATGGGGCGACTTGCCGCCGAGTTCCATTTGGCAGGGCACGAGATTGCCCGCTGCGTTGCCGGCGATCTTGCGGCCGGTGTCGGTCGAGCCGGTGAAGACGTATTTCGCGATGCCGGGATGGCGGGTCAGCGCATCACCGGTGGTCATGCCGTCGCCGGTCACGACATTGACGACGCCAGGCGGAATGCCGGCCTCGATCACCAGTTCCGCCAGCGCCAGCGCCGAGGCCGTGGCATGCTCGGAGGGCTTGACCACGATCGTGTTGCCGATGGCGAGGCAGGGCGCCAGCGTGCCCGTCAGCATCATCAGCGGCGAATTCCAGGGGATGATCATCGCGACGACGCCGATCGGCTCGCGCAGGTTGAAGTTCAGCGTGTCGAGCTTGTTGACCGGGATCGTGTCCCCCTGGAGCTTGTCGGCCATCCCCGCGAAGTAGCCGTAGGAGTCCGGGATCGCCCGCATCTGGGCGCGCATCTCCTTGATCAGCTTGCCGTTGTCGCGGCATTCGAGCTGGGCCAATTCCTCGGCATGGGCCAGAACGAGCTCACCGAGCCGGCGTACCAGCTTGCCGCGATCGGTCTGCGTCATGCGCCGCCAGGCCGGGTTGATCAGCGCGGCGCGGGCTGAGCGGACGGCGGCGTCGACATCGCCGGCATCGCCCAGGGCGAACTCGTACCATGGCTCGGCCGTGGTCGGATCATAGCTCGGCGCGTAGACGCCACCTTGCGGCGCGACGAAGGAGCCGTCGATGAAATGCCCGATGCGCGAGCCCTGAAGGGTTTCGACCGTCGTCTTCATGATGCGCTGCCGCGCTCCCAGAGTTGCGGAATGCCGGCCCAGGGCCGGGTGTCCTCGACCATCGCGAAGCGCCCGCCGTCATGGGAATCGATGTAGATGCCAAAGCGGCGGCCGTTGCTCTCGCTGACATAGCGGCGAAGAACGCTGCGGGTTTCCCGCGTCAGGATCTGCTCGTAGGGCAACTCGTCGAAGCCGAAGAAGCGCACGCCCTCGGGCAGGCAAATGTCGCCGGCATCGCCTGCGAGTCGCGCCCGGTAGACAAGATGGCCTGGATCGCCATCGGCGACGTCGAACACCGAATAGAGAAAGGTGTCCTCCGGCAGCAGCGGCAGGCTCTCGCCATTGGCGAGCGGCAGCCTTCCGTCGAGAATGCGGCGTGTCGCTCGCGGCAGGGCCCAGCCGCCATCGCCCTCGCGGCAGAGCAGGAGCCTGCCGTCGGACTCGACGAGGTAGTTGACGATCATGCTGCTCGACGCGAGCCAGCCCGGCGGCAGCGGGTCCTTCACCGCCGCATAGCGGCCGCGGCAGAAGGCCAGCGGCGCGGAGGGGCTGGTGCCGAATGCCTGCACCTGTCCGATCAGCACGATGTGGTCGCCGGCATCGACGCGCTGGTGTAGGCTGCAGTCGAACCAGGTCAGGCAATCGCCGAGTACGGGCGCGCCGGTATGGACGCTGTCATAAGCGACGTTGGCGAATTTATCCGGAGATTTGGAGGCGAAGAGGTTCGAGAGGTCCTTCTGCTCCTCCTGCAGCAGGTTGACCGCGAAGCAATCCGCCGTTTCGAAGGCGGGAAAGCTCGACGCCCCCTTGCCGACGCAAACCAGCAACAAGGGCGGATCCAGCGAGACGGAGGTGAAGGAATTCGCGGTCATGCCGCGCGGACGACCCTCGGTGTCGTGCGTCGTGACGATCGTGACGCCAGTCAGGAAGGTCCCAAAAGCCCGCCGCAAGGCGACGGGGTCGATCGTGGTGGAATGTTGGGGCGCCGTCGCCAGCATGGCGATCCTCTTCGGTGCTCGTCACCAATGAGGATGAGGCTAGGCAGCCGCCCGCAGCCTTTCTTCCTCCGAAACGGAGGACACGCAGGCAAAAGGATTCGCTGCTTCAGGGGTAAGCGGCGGTTCGGCCTTCAATGACGTCGTGCATCTTCAACGCCAGTTCGAGAGTAAAGCGCCTTTCCGGCGTGTCCGGATTGATCTGGAACAGCTCCTCGATCCGCGCGAGCCGATAGCGCAGCGTCGTGACATGCAGCGCCATCGCATCGGCGCAGGGTTGGCTGCGGCAGCCGGCGCGCAGATAGGCCGTCAGCGTTTCCAGATAGGGCGTGCCATGCTCGCGATCATGCGATGCTACCCGGCCGATGCTGCCCTCGACGAAGGCCCGCACCTCGGCCGAATCGGCGGCGCCAATCAGCATCGGCAAAGGGCCGAAATCGAGCGCCGAAAGCACGCCGCTGCGCCGGAAGCTGCGCGCGATCCGCAGCATTCGCCAGGCCCGCTCCCATTCTCCGGAATAGGCGTCGAGCCCGTCACAGACGCCGCCGATGACGGCGATGGGCTCGCCACGCGGGCCATGGCGCAGCGTTTCGACCAGGCGCTGCGCGAAACGGTCGAGCCGCTCTCGCTCCTCGCCCGCCTGCGCAGGGAGCAGGCAGACCAAGCCGGTTCCGATCGTGATGACATGGCAACTCAGGCCATGTTGCCGCGCGAGCCGCTGGACGCTTTGATGGGCCTCCAGCGGCTCGCGCTCGCCGCCTGCGGCACCGGGAAGATCCACGACCAGCATGCGCAGCGCGCGCGACAGCGGCAGGCCGAGATGGCGCGCCCGGCGCGCGATGTCCTCCGGATCGCGCCAGCGCCGTTCGACGATCTCGAAGAACAACTCGGTCAGCGTGCGTGTCTCGAAGCGGAACTGGATCACGCTGCGCATCATCTGGACGCTCAGCGCGAATTTGGCGCTATCCAGCATGAGCCGCCGCAGATCGTCGCCCGGCTCGGCGTCGAACAGGACGAGGGCACCGACGATATCCGCATCGACGCTCAAAGGCTCGATCAAGGCTGGCAAGACCAGCTTTCCGCCGCTGGCTTCGATGGAGATGCTGCCAATTTTTGCCTCGCCGTCGGCCACCGCGGCCTTGACCGTGGCGATGACGGGATCGGCCTGCCCCGTCGCCAACAAGGTGCGCCACGCAGCTTCGTCATAGGAGACGGGGGCTGGCGAACCTGCGGCGACGAGTCCGTTTTCGGCGAAATCCACCACAAGCACCGCGCATCGCAGCAACTCGTCGAGCCGAGCCGCCAGGGCATCCGCCGATCCGCCCGACAGGACTTCCTGCAGCAAGGCTCCCTGGGCATGCAGCGCGCGACGCTGCTCCTCTGCTGCGCGCCGCTCTGCCCATAAACGATGCTCGCGCTCGACTGCGATCGCGCCGAGATGGGCGATCATGCCCATGAAGGCGAGGTCGTCGGAGGGCAGCGGCTTGATGTCGCGCGAGATGAGGCTCAGCACCATCGGGCGACCTTCGGCATCGACGCTGGTCAGCGGCATCACCAGAACCGAACGGTAGTCGCGCTCGAAGGCCTCGCGCCGGTAGCCCGGGAATTCCTCCGAGGCCCGTGCGTCGGGGATGTAGACCGGCTCTCCCGTCCGCAACGCCAAGAGCGCCGGGCTCGTCGCCAGTTCCCAGCGATCCTCGAGCTGGCGTCGCAGCAGCGTCGGGTCATGACGCACGGAGACATGGGCGTAGCCATGCCCTACGTCGATCGACATGATCGAGCCCATGCTCCAGCCGCCATGGTCACAGGCCGCCTTGACCAGGTCGAACAGGATGCCGGGGAGATCGACGCCGGAGTTGATCCGGCTCGCCACCTCCCTGAGCGAATGCATTTGCGAAACAGGCGTAAGCACTTCGCCCCCTTCCTATCTTGCGTAGCCTCGCAGCATTCCAACGGCCAAGCTTCCTCGCAATCATAGGAAGACATCCGGCTGACGAACACTAGCCTCGGCCGTCATCGCCACTGAGCTGTCGGGAGAGGGCCATGGATATCGGGGTGCGCAAGATCGCGACCTTCGTCGAGGAGACGATAATCGAGGGGGGCAAGGCGGCGCCGCGTCCGATCACCATGACGGTTGTCGCGGCAGTGGTGAAGAACCCCTGGGCCGGCCAGGGCTTCGTCGAGAACCTTCGTCCCGAGATCATGCGCATCGCGCGCCCGCTCGGCCTGGAGATGACGCGCCGGCTGATCGCCGTGCTGCCGAGGGAGCGGGTCGAAGCCTATGGCAAGGCCGCGATCGTCGGCGTAAATGGCGAGATCGAGCACGCTTCGGCGCTCATCCATACGCTGCGCTTCGGCAACACCTTCCGCGAGGCGGTCTCGGGAACCGCCTTCCTGAGCTTCACCAACACGCGCACCGCGCCGGGCGCGCTGATTTCGCTGCCGATGATCCACAAGAGCGAGACCGGCAAGCGTTCGCATTTCATCACGGCAACCTTCCAGATCGCCGATGCGCCCGGCCCCGACGAGATCGTCGTCGCGATCGGCGCCTCCGATGGCGGCCGCGCCCATCCGCGCATCGCCGACCGCTTCGAGGATATGAAGGAGATGGAGGCGGAGCTAACAGCACCTGAGCTCGTCAGCATCTGATCGAATCCGATGGTGGCAGACGCCATCGGCCTCATCTGTGCGAATGCGGTCCATGCCGGCGCCGATGCACAGCGCGGTGGGCCATCGAGATAATCCTGGCACACAGGGGCGTGGCGCCTTCGCAATGGCCCCGACCTGAGGCATCGGTGCGCTCGTGGGCGCCTGGTTTGATCGGCATCTATATGAGGCGACTGGCGTCGAGCTATCTTGGCGCTACATAAACTTGCATGTTTCCGATGGGAGGCGGCATCCCTCGCCAGCACATCGCGCTGCGCGCTCCCATCTTGCGCCGTATGTAAACATTGGCACGATGCCCGGAAGCAGACATTCGTTCAGGCACACCCTGGTGTCGGTGTCGGATTTAGACGGATATTTCTCACTCGCAGGCGAGCGACGAAGGCGTCCGCCTCAGCACTCAATCCCGCGGCAGGCTGCGGGCGCTGAAGTCACAGGATTGCTGAGCGATTGCCGCAATGCGCGCGGCGAGCGGCGAGATGTCGCCCTTGCGGTGCACCGCATGGTAACGGAGCGGTGGAATCGGCGGCTCGGTCCGGATGACGCGCAGCCGGCCGTTGGCGATCTCCGGGCCGAAATAGCTGGCCGTCAGGAAGGTGACGCCCAATCCGGCGGCGGCAAGGGCTGCCAGCACGTTCAGGCTGTTGCATTGAACGATGTGGTTGATCGCGAGTCCATTGGCCACCGCCCAGTCGAGCACCAGCTTCTGCAGGCCGGAGCCCTGGGTCTGCGTCAGGATCGGATAACGTGCCATCTCGCCGAGCGGGATCAGGTTCTCCTCCGGGCCGAAGCCCGGCGCCGACACCCATTCGAGCTGAACCGTATCGAGCGGCAATGCCGTGAATTCCGGCGTTTGCGGGGGATCCAGCGCGATGACGAGGTCGAGCTCGGTGGCCGCCAGCTTGCCGAACAGGTCGACGCTGGCCGCGACTTCGGGAACGGGCACGACATTGGGGTAGTCGTGCTTCATCGCGACGATCAGCTTTGGCAACCAGGTCAGGGCGACGAGCTCGGTCGTGCCGAAGCGGAACGGCCCCGAGAAGGTCGCGGCCCCGCCGGCCGCCTCACGGAAGCGCGGTTCCAGCGCGAGCATCTCTGTGGCGATCGGCAGGCTCGCCTCGCCGGCCCGGGTCAGGCGCAAGGCATGGCTCGTGCGGTCGAAGAGGGGTCCGCCGATCACGGCCTCGAGTTCGATGATCCGCTTCGACACTGTCGATTGCGCCAGATTGAGATGCCGCGACGCCTCGGTGAAGCCGCCAAGTTTGGCGGTCCAGTAGAAGGCCTCGATCTGCCTCAGACTCGCCGGCATCGCTTTCCCCCATCGCTCGGCGCCACTTCATGATGAAGAAAAGCGATAGCTTGTGAGAAATATATTCGCTTTCTGTCATTCTCGCCATGTCACATGATTCCCGAAACCAAGCTCTTGGGGACGGAATCTTCCATGTCGTTGATCGGCCACCGTACCAATCCGAACAGCCCTGCGGTGCCGGAGGCGATCCTCGACGGCTTCCGGACCGCCCCCGTCTCGATCATCTCCGACGTGATGAACCGCCTGCATGGGACCAGGGCGCTGCGGCCCTATCATCGCTCCGGCCGACTTCTCGGGACGGCGGTGACGGTGAAGACGAGACCGGGCGACAACCAGACCCTGCACCGCGCCTATGAGCTGCTGCGCCCCGGCGATATCCTCGTCGTCGATGGTGGTGGCGACCTGACTCAGGCGCTCGTCGGCGAGATCATGATGAGCCGGGCGCGGGCGATGGGTGTCGCCGGCTTCGTCATCGACGGGGCGATCCGCGACGTCGATGCGTTCCAGCAGGCAGATTTTCCCTGTTACGCCCGCGGCGTGACCCATCGCGGCCCCTATAAGAGCGGGCCGGGCGAGATCAACGTCCCGGTCTCGATCGACGGCATGGTGGTGATGCCGGGTGACGTCGTGGTCGGCGATGCGGACGGCATCGTCGCCTTCGATCGTACCGACGCGGCCGGGCTCCTCGAACTGGTGCGCCAGCAGGAAGAGCGCGAGGCGAACGCGCTCGCCGCGATCGCGGAAGGGCGCGTCGACAGCTTCTACATGAAGACCGGAAAGGCTGCGTCGTGACGGTATCGGCCATCCCGCTTTCCGCGCGCGTCGGGCGGATCAAGCCCTCGCCCAGCATGGTGGCGCGACTGCGAGCCCAGGAGCTGAAGGCGCAGGGGCGCGACATCATCGACCTCACCACCGGAGAGCCCGATTTCGACACGCCTGCCCATATCCGGGAAGCGACGACCGCCGCCATGGCGGCCGGCGAGACCCGCTATGCGCCGGTCAACGGCACGCTCCGCCTGCGCAAGGCGATCATCGCCAAGTTCGCGCGGGAGAACGGCGTGACCTACGCCGCCGACGAGATCGTGGTCGGCAGCGGCGCCAAGCAGGTGATCTTCAACGCCCTGGCGGCGACCATCGGCGAGGGCGACGAGGTCATCGTGCCCGCGCCCTATTGGGTATCCTATCCCGACATGGTGCTCGCCTGCGACGGCACGCCCGTCATCGTCGCCTGTGGCGAGAATGCCGGCTTCAAGCTCACCGCCGAGACGCTCGAAGCCGCGATCACGCCGCGCACGCGCTGGCTGCTCCTGAACACGCCGTCGAACCCGACCGGCGCCTTCTACTCCGCCGACGAGATGACGGCGCTGACCGAGGTGCTGAAGCGCCATCCTCACGTCGCGCTGATGACGGACGACATCTACGAGCATATCCGCTTCGACGGCGGCGAGCCGGTCTGCCCGGTCGCGATTGCGCCCGAACTGCGCGAGCGCACTTTGCTCGTCAACGGCGTCTCCAAGACCTATGCCATGACCGGCTTCCGCATCGGCTACGGCGCCGGACCGAAGGCGCTGGTCAACGCGATCAACATCATCCAGTCGCAGACGACCTCAGGCGCCGCCTCGATGTGCATGGCGGCGGCTGCCGCTGCGCTCGAAGGCGATCAGAGCTTTGTCGGCGAGGCGCGCTCGGCCTATCGACAGCGGCGCGACCGCGCGGTCGAGTTGCTCGACGCGATCGACGGGATGAGCTGCCGCAAGCCCGACGGCGCCTTCTACGTCTATCCGAGCTGCACCGGGTTGATCGGCCGGCGCCGGCCGGACGGGTGGGTGCTGCAGAGCGACCTCGATGTCGCGCTTTACTTGCTCGAAGACGCCGGCGTCGCCGTCCTCGACGGCTCGGCCTATGGGCTCTCGCCCTATCTGCGCCTGTCGATCGCGACTTCGCTCGGCGCGATCGAGGAGGCTTGCGCCCGCATCAAGATGGCCTGCGACGCATTGCAACGATCATAACAACAGGGGATGACGATGAAGCTCTTCTCGGTTCTCGGCCTTGCGGCCGCCCTCGCCGCCGGCCTCTCCGGAGCCGCCCAGGCCGACCAGCTCGCCGACATCAAGGCGCGCGGCAAGCTGATCTGCGGCACGCTCGGCACCTCCGAGCCGTTCTCCTTCCAGCACCCGCAGACCCGCGAGATCGTCGGCTACGATGTCGACATCTGCAAGAAGGTCGCGGATGCGGTCGGCGTTCCGCTCGAGCTGAAGAGCATCGCCGTCGAGGCGCGCATTCCCGAATTGCTGCAGGGCCGGGTCGACATCCTCGCCGCCAATCTCGGCTATACGCCCGAGCGCGCCCAGCAGATCGACTTCTCCCATTCCTATTTCGTCAGCCAGCAGAAGCTGCTGACCACCAAGGAAACCGGCATCACCTCGCTGGAAGGGCTGGCCGGCAAGAAGATCACGGCGATCAAGGGCTCGTCTTCCGAACAGGGCGTGCGCCGGCTGATCCCGACTGCCGAGACCGTGACCTTCCAGGACACCTCCTCCGCCTTCCTGGCGCTGGCGCAGGACAAGGTCGATGCCTTCTGCGGCTCGGAGCTCATCCTGGTGAAGCTCGCCAAGCAGTCGAAGGTGCCGATGGTCGTGATCGAGAAGTCGCTTTTCGTCGAACCCTGGGGGCTCGGCCTGCGCAAGGGCGAAACGGCCTTCAAGACGCTGGTCAACGAAACCCTCGCCAAGGCCGCAGACTCCGGCGAGATCGACAAGATCTTCTCGAAGTGGTTCGGCCCGGGCACGGCCTTCGACATCAAGCGCGACTACAAGATCGAAGAGATCAGGGGCTGATCTGACGGCAGGGCATCGGAGGGGAGCCGATCGATGGGCTATGTCTTCGATATCGGCAGCGTGCTGACCGGGAAATATCTCGACTGGTTCCTGATCGGCATCGCCACAACGCTGGCGCTGACGGCGGTCGCCTGGTGCCTCGCCATGGCGATGGGGATCGTCCTGACGCTTGTCCGGATGATTCCGTTCCCGCCGCTCGGCTGGTTCGTGGCTCTGTATGTCGAGTACCACCGCAACGTGCCGCTGCTGGTCCAGATCTTCGTCTGGTATTTCGGCGTGCCCTCGCTGCTGCCGCGCCCTGCCCGGCAGTGGATCAACGCCCATCACGGCGAGTTCCTGCTGGCGGCGATCGCGCTCGGCCTCGCTGCGGCGGCCTATGTCGCCGAGGATATCCGCAGCGGTATTCGCTCGATCCCGAAGGCCCAGTACGAGTCGGCCCGCTCGATGGGCTTCGGCTATCTCGGCGCCATGGGCTATGTCGTGCTGCCGCAGGCGCTGCGCATCGCCGTGCCGCCGCTGATCAACCAGACCCTGCTGCTGTTCAAGAACACCAGCCTCGCCATGGCGATCGGCGTCGGCGAGCTGACCTACCGGACGCGCGAGGTCGAGAGCTACACCTTCAAGACCTTCGAGGCCTTCGCGGTCGCGACCGCGATCTATCTCGCCATCTCCTTCGGTATCATGGCGCTGGGCAGCTGGTCCGGCCAGCGCCTCAGGCTCGAGACGCGCTGATGCTCGAGATCCTGCAGAACAACTGGCTGCTCTTCCTGGTCGGGCAGTATCCGCATGGGCCGATCGGCGGCCTCGTCATGACGCTGTTCATGGCCGCGCTTTCCCTGGCGCTGTGCTTTCCCTTCGCGATCGGCTTGGCGCTGGCGCGCCTCAGCCCCTATCGCTGGCTGCGCCTGCCGGCGACCGCGATCGTGCACACGGTGCGCGGCCTGCCGCTGATCATGTTCATCTTCTGGACCTATTTCTTCTCGCCGCTGATCATCGGTCGGGCGGTCGGCGGGGTCGAGACGCTGGTGATCGCGCTCGTCGTCTACGAAGCCGCCTATCTCTCCGAGATCATCCGCGCCGGCATCGAGGGGCTGCCCAAGGGCCAGACCGAGGCGGCGACCTCGCTCGGCCTGCGCTACTGGCCGACGACGATCAAGGTCGTGCTGCCGCAGGCGCTTCACAACATGCTGCCGAGCATGGTCAGCCAGTTCGTCTCGACCATCAAGGAGACCTCGCTGGGCTATGTCATCAGCGCCCACGAGCTCACCTTCGCGGCGGCGCAGGTCAACAACGTCCTGCTGACCCAGCCCTTCGAGGTCTACGGCATCCTGGCGCTGACCTATTTCGCGCTCTGCTTCGCGCTGACCTCGCTGGCGCGCCTGATCGAGCGGCGCATCTCGGCCGGCCGTGGCGGCGCGCCCGGCATCGTCGTCGCGGCGTGAGGAAGCCATGATCCGCTTTGAAAACGTCGACAAATGGTTCGGGACGCTCCAGGTGCTCGCCGGAATCTCCGGCGAGGTCAGCCGCGGCGAGGTCAAGGTGCTGGTCGGCCCGTCCGGCTCCGGCAAGTCGACCCTGATCCGGACCGTCACGCGCTTGGAGAAGATCCAGGGCGGGCGCGTCTTGGTCGATGGTGCCGATGTCGCCGCACGCGGCCTTGACATCAACCGCCTGCGCCAGCGCATCGGCTTCGTCTTCCAGGCCTATAACCTGTTCCCGCATCTCAGCGCGCTCGGCAACATCACGCTCGGCCTGACCAAATTGCACGGCCTGTCGAAGGCGGCGGCACGCGAGCGCGCCATGGAGGAACTTGCCCGAGTCGGGCTGACCGAGAAGGCAAACGAGATGCCCGGCCTGCTCTCGGGCGGGCAAAGGCAGCGCGTCGCCATCGCCCGCTCGCTGGCGATGGACCCGGAAGTCATGCTGTTCGACGAGCCGACCTCCGCGCTCGATCCCGAAATGGTCGGCGAGGTACTGGCCGCAATGAAGCGGCTCGCAGCCGCGGGTATGACCATGATCTGCGTCACCCACGAGATCGGCTTCGCCCGCGAGGTCGCGGACGAGATTTGGTTCATGGAAACCGGCAGGGTGATCGAGCGTGGTAAACCGGCGGAACTCGCGGGTCGCGCAGCGCAGTCACGACTGGGAGCATTCCTCCAGAAAGTCGGCGCGACCTGAGTGTCTGGCGAAGATAGGGACTGCGACGGCAGCCATCGGGAAGCGTAACCCACGGCAACAGAACGATTTCCCGGGAACCGAGCGCCACAACCAGACATTGGGTCACTGCCCGGAAGCGGACACCGACGAGGGAGCGAGCGGTGATTGCGATGACGCACCTCAAACTGCAACCTGCCCCGCCGATGCGTGCCGGGACAAGCCCACCGATTGACAGTCGCCTAACGTAATCGCGCCTTATGGACGGAATGGCGAGAGCTGTTCGCCATCAGGATCGCAATCCCTATGACTTTTTGACGGGAAACCAGGCGGTTGCATGGCTATCGGAGCATCCGGTGATTCCTAAATTGGTGGGTTCGACCACGCTGCGCTACTTCTCCGAGGTGGCCGAGCGTGGCTCCTTTCGCGCTGCGGCGGAATCCCTGCGCATCGCGGCGTCGGCGATCAACCGGCAGGTCAGCAATCTCGAGACCGACCTCGGCGTCAAATTGTTCGAAAGGGCGCGCGGTCGAGCCGGGCTGCAACTGACGGAAGCGGGACGCATCCTGCAGTCCCGCCTGCGTTCGGCGATCAACGAACTGCGCATGGCAAACGATGAAATTATTGCGCTGCAGGGTCTCGGGCGCGGGCACGTGACGGTCGGATTCAACGATGTGATCGTAAACACCATATTGCCCGAGGCAATCAAAGGTTTTCATCAGGCCCATCCGAATATAACCTTCGACGTCAAGGTCGACAGCACGCGGGAGCTCGTTTCGCGGCTGAAGGATGGCGATATAGATTTCGCAGTTGCTTATAATTTCTCCCCGGAAGCAGAGCTTTCATACATGGAGAGCATCCCTCTCAAGATGTATATGATCGCCTCGCCTGATCATCCTCTCGCGGCGCGTCCGTCCGTCACGCTTTCAGACCTCGGCGGACACAATCTCATCTTGCCCGATGGCTCGGGGTTTATACGGCAGATATTCAATATCGCGTTCGGCGGCTCCAAGGCACGGGTCAACCAGATCGTGCAGACGAACTCCTTCGAGCTGATCCATTCGCTTGTGGAATGCGGGGTCGGGGTCAGCGTCGTGACCGGGCGAGAGCAAAAGGAGGATCGGGGGCGACTGAGCCATGTCGAAATCGACGACGCTCTTCTTTCGCGGAATGTGCTCGCCTGCTGCAAATTGCCCGACCGCGACCTGTCGCCGGCCGCTGCGGCGTTCGCTGCAGCCGTATGCGATGCCTTGAGAGCGTTCGAGCAACGCGAATCCCGCTCCGGCAAAGACGGGGAAGGAAAGACCCTGACCGTCGGGTGATTCCGCGGCGCATCAGGAAGAGTCGAGCCGCTGAGGCCTAAATGGCGAGGCATGCGCAGGCGCTCACCCCGCCGTCGATGAGAAGCAATTCATGCGCATAAAGCATGGCAATCAGGCGCAAGGCGCATGCAAAGCGCCTCGCGGCTAACGTTTGCCGCTTTTCATGAGCCGTAACCTATGCTGCGGCGCAATGCGCTAATTTCGTGTCTTCAAAGAGGCAAAATTGGCGCTTTACGCAGACGCACAGTCATGAGTAGCAACAGATGTCCAAATGGTCATCTGCATGGCGGTCGACTTGGCATATGAGCGAAATAACTTCAGAATTTGAATTAATTTGCTCGAAATCCGATATGGCATGGACCGCTTTACAGCGGCAATACGCTGATCGGCTGACAGCCCCGGAGATTGATTTCCTCTTCGCACGGCTTGTCCTTGGCCTGACCGCCCCATTCTACGCCGAGCGGGAGCCGGCTCTCCATTTCACGGCCTGCAATGCCCTCGTCGGGCGGAAGCTGCCGCCCGAGCGCGCTCACGCGGCCTTGCGCACCGTGCCGAAAGCCGGCGAGCCATGGATCGAACGAGCCTTCGATCTGGCGGAAGAGCACGGAACAAAAATTGCTGCGACGCTGAAGGAACAGCGCGACCAAACCGATCAGATCAACGCCAAAGCCGATGCGGCACATCGAGAGCTTTCGAGCGGGGCCAAGGAGCACGTGGGCTGATGACCGACTGCACGAATAGACGCACGCCAGGTGGATTGCGCGGCGGCTTCACCGGCAACTGGGTTTCAGGCGGCGACGGCCGCGCTCTGCGGCGCCGGCTGATGGCGGTGCTGCGCATGGCCCATCGCGTGCTCGGCCTCAGCCGCAAGGGGCTGGGGCTTGGGACATTGGGGGATTGGCGGAGGGTTACGTTCGGCCGGTGCGATCAGCGGCCTGGCCGCGCTCGCCGTGCTGACCTTCTCGGCGCAGGCGCAGGCGCAAAATGCACAATGGGGCGGTTCGGCGACAGGCGGCAACGCCGTCGCCATCGGTACCGGTACCCAAGCGAATGGTGCGACCAGCGTGGCGTTGGGTGCCAATAACAGTGCAACGGGCAACGCTTCGATCGCCATCGGCGATTCGATGAGTGCCAATGGCCTCAATGCGATCGCTATCGGTGTCATTTCGGGCGCGAGCGGCACCAACGCTCTTGCTATCGGCGGAAACGCCCAGGCCGTTGGGGAGGGAGCAAGCTCCATCGGCGTCAACTCGGTTGCACGCGCAGGCTCGGCCGCCTTCGGCCTGAACGCGCGTGCCGACGGATTGGAGTCGACGGCGATCGGCTATGTCACCCGGGCAACCGGGCTGCGCGCCACCGCACTCGGGCATGGGGCGACCGCATCCGGACTGGATTCGTTTGCCCAAGGCAATAACGCAATCGCAAGCAGCCAGAACGCCATCGCGATCGGCTTCCAGGCGACAGCGACCGCGATCAACTCGGTCAATCTTGGTAACCGGACTGTTGCGGGGGGAGGCGCCCTTCAAGAGAGCGCCATCGCCATTGGCACGGATGTGAGAGCGTCTGAGGTCGATGCCACCGCAATCGGCCGGCAAAGCCAGGCGACGGGCACGAGCGCCACGGCGATGGGCCGGAACGCCAGCGCCTGGGGCAACCAGTCCATCGCCCTCGGTCTCGGCGCGGTCGCAGGTGTGCAGGCCAACACGGCTCTGCCCAACAGCATCGCGGTCGGCACCAACGCGGTCTCCTCCGGGGCTGCCAGCACCGCTATGGGCACTGCCGCGAACGCGACTGCCGCTGCAAGCACGGCGGTTGGCAACACAGCCATTGCCAGCGGCCAGAACGCCTCCTCCTTCGGGTCCGGCGCGAATGCGTCGGGAGACAATTCTTTCGCTGCCGGCGTCAGCGCCAATGCCAGCGGAATCGCCAGCACCGCGCTCGGCATCGGCGCCGCGTCCAGCGCCACGAATGCGATCGCCGTCGGCGTCTCGGCGAGCGCGTCAGGGTTGAACTCCATCTATCTCGGCTCGCGCACCTTCGGAGCAGGCGCCAGCGCACAGAGCGCCATCGGCATCGGCACCGATGTGTCGGCATCCGCGGCCAACGCCGTTGCAGTCGGTCTCCAGTCCTCTGCGAGCTCTGCCGATGCCGTCGCCATCGGCACCAGAGCGAATGCGAGCGGAGGCAAGGCCGTCGCCATCGGCGCCAACAACGTCGCATATGGCGACGGCGCGGTGGCCATCGGCGATCCCAGCTACGCCAGCGGCACCGGCGCCTTCACCGGCGGCGCGAACAACATTGCCAACAGTGACGGCACGGCGAGCGCCACGGCGGCCAACCAAGCCGCCGGAGCGGTCGCGATCGGCAACAACAACAAGGCGATCGGGCAAGGCTCAGTGGCGCTGGGCAATGGCTCCACCGCCGGTGCGGCCGGTTTCATCGGCAACATCGCGCTGGGCAACGGCGCGACGGCGGCAGCCAGCTCCGGCGATGTCGCCTTGGGTTCCGGCGCAGTCACGGCCGTTGCGGTCCCGACGGCGAACGTCGTGATCAACGGCACGACCTATGGCTTCGCCGGCACCACTCCGCTGTCGACCGTGAGCGTGGGCGCGGTGGGGGCCGAGCGCACCATCACGAATGTCGCGGCGGGCCGGATCAATGGCGGCTCGACCGATGCGATCAACGGCTCGCAGCTCTTCGCCACCAACCAGGCGGTCGATGGTCTCGCCGGCACCGTCAACAACATCACCACCGGCGGCGGCATCAAGTATTTCCACGCCAATTCGGCCCTGCCGGATTCGGTGGCCGCCGGGACGGATTCCGTCGCCATCGGCCCGAATGCGAGGTCCGTCAACACCGGCGACGTCGCCATCGGCCTCAACTCGGTGTCGGGCACGACGACGGCGGTGGCGGGCGCGACGATCGGCGGCACCGCCTACAGCTTTGCAGGTGCGACCCCGGCGGGCGGCGCCTTTTCGGTCGGCTCGGCCGGCGCCGAGCGCCAGATCCAGAACGTCGCGGCCGGGCAGCTCACCTCTGCCTCGACCGACGCGGTCAACGGCTCGCAGCTCTTCGCGACCAATCAGCAGGTGACGACGAACACGACCAACATCGCCACGCTCGGCTCGACGATCAACAACATCGCCGGCAATGTCTCGACCGTCTACACGGACGCCAACGGCGAAGGCATCCGTTACGTTCGCACCAACGACAGGACGCTTGCGGTCGCCGACTCTTCCGCTCAGGGGATAGGCTCCACCGCAGTCGGCTACCAGGCGACCGCCTTCGCCGACGGGTCGCTCGCGCTCGGCCGCAACAGCCAGGCCACCATCCTCGGCGGCATCGCGCTCGGCGCCGATTCCATCTCGGATCGCGCCATCGCACCGACGTCGGGATCCGTGATCGCCGGCACCGGCATCGTTCTCTACAACACCACGGACAAGACGCTGCTCGGCGCGCTTTCGGTGGGCACCGCCACTTCCTATCGCCAGATCATCAATGTCGCCGACGGCACTGAGGATCAGGACGCGGTCACGCTACGTCAGCTGAAGAACTCGCTGGCCTCCTTCGCGGTGACGGGAACGATGTATTTCCACGCCAATTCGACGGCGACCGATTCGGCGGCCGTCGGCCTCGATTCGGTCGCGGTCGGTCCGCGTACCACCGTCAACGGCGACAACGGCATCGGCATGGGCAATGGCGCCATCGTGCAGATGACGGCACCGGGCGGCATCGCCATCGGCCAGAACGCGACGGTCAATCTTGCCGACGGCGTTGCCCTCGGCACGAACTCGACAGCAAACGGCATCCAATCCCTCGCTCTCGGCGCCGGCGCGACCAGCAACAACGCCAACAGCGTCGCACTGGGCGCGGGCTCCGCGACGGATGCCGCCGTCGGCACCGCCAGCACCATCATCCGCGGCACGACCTACAACTTCGCGGGTGCTGCTCCGGTCGGCACCGTGAGCATCGGTTCCGTGGGCGCGGAAAGAACGCTGACCAACGTCGCGGCCGGCCGGATCTCGGCGACCAGCACCGACGCGATCAACGGCTCGCAGCTCTACGCCAGCAACCTGGCGATCGAGAGCCTCCAGAGCGGCATCGGCAACATCACCAACAGCGCCGTCTTTTATGACACCAATATCGACGGCAGTAAGAAAAACAGCATCACGCTGCAGGGCGGCGACCCCAACGCACCGGTCGTCATCTCCAAAGTTGCCGAGGGCGTGGCAGGGACCGACGCGGTCAATGTCAACCAGTTGAACAAGGGCGTTGCCGAGGCCAAATCCTATACGGACAGCCAGCTCGCCAATGTGACCGAGGCCGGCAAAGCCTACACCGATCAGAAGTTCGGGCAGCTCAACCAGGGCATTCGTGCGGCTCGCCAGGAGGCGAGGCAGGCCGCGGCGGTCGGACTTGCCGCGGCGTCGCTGCGCTTCGACGATCGTCCCGGCAAGCTCAGCGTGGCAGCGGGCGGCGGCGCCTGGCGCGGTGAGGGCGCACTCGCCTTCGGCGCCGGCTACACCAGCGAGAACGGCCGCGTCCGCGCCAACCTGACCGGCGCGACCAGCGGGGGTGAATGGGGCGTGGGCGCCGGCGTCAGCCTCACTCTGAACTGAGCGGCGGCATGGTCGGCAAGCGAGCCCTCTCCCTCTGGCTCATGGCCATGGCTTGCCTGTTCCTGTCCGGCCAATACTCGGCTGGACAGGCGCCGGCCGGCGCCAGCTACAGGGTCAAGCCTTCCGACGTGGCGGTGCCGCCGGATGTGAAGCTGGGAGCCTACCGTCGCATCATCCAACCCTTCGAGAACTGGACGCTGATCTGTGACGAAAACCTGCAGACCCATCGGAAGGTTTGCAACGTCACGCAGACCATCGAGGATTCGGCCGGCCATCTGGCCTTTAGCTGGTCGCTTGCGGCCACGCAGGACGGCAAGCCCTACATGATTCTGCGCACTGCGCCGGATGCGACGAATCCCGGCCCGATATCGCTGAAATTCCAGGGCCAGGCCAATCCGCTCAAGGTGCAGCTGGATGGCTGCAATGCGACGGTCTGCGTCGGGATGCTGCCGGTCGGGCCGGTCGTGCGAGAGCAAATCTCGAAGGGTGCGCTGCCGCAGATTTCCTATGAGACGCCCCGCGGAACAACCACGATCTCGGCGGCTACGCTCAGAGGACTCTCGAAGGCAGTCGAGGCGATCAGATGAACAGGCAGTCCCGATGAACCAGCAATCCATCCACGACCGGATCATGTCGCGCCAGCAGGACCGGTCAGGCCAGGTCGACGACCGCCTCGCGCCCAAACGCAAATGGACCCGGATCGCGATCTATTCGGCGATCGGCGTCGTCATCCTGGGTGGGCTCGCCTACGGCTCGATGAATTACAGCACAATCCGAAACCTCGTCTCGCAATCGGCGATCGCGGAAACGAACAAGGCCGATCAGGCTCGCCCCGAAACGCCCTTCCTGCAACATGCAAGGCAGGCGGGCTTGAAGAGTTGCTCCACGGTATTTCCGGTTCTCGGAGAGCTGCTGACGAGCGGCGCGAAATACGACGTCCAGTCAACCTGGAGCAACGAAGCTGCGGATCGTCACGCCGTGCAAGCCCTGGTCGGCATGAGCTACACCACCCAAAACTATAACGGACCGGCCGCCGGCATTGTCTTCGCCGCGCCGACGCAGTCGGCTTGCGAAGGCACCATGGTTCGGGTGGCGCCTTTCTCCGCCTCATGCGCCGAGCTTCCCTCCGTTCTCCCGCAAGGCAGCCGGCTCGCCAGCAACCTTGGGCAAGTCGCCGTCTACGCTCTCGCCAATAATGGCGGAAACGCGATGCTCCTCCCGACAGCGAGTGGCTGCGTCGTCGTTTCCGTAGCCTCGGCCGCCCGAAAATAAGGTGCCAAGATGAAACTCGGCTCTGCCATTGCAGCAATCGGCGTGCTTCTCGCCTGCTCGGGTCAGCTCGGCGCAGCCGATTTTCAGACCAGACCGGTCAAGGGGCCGCCCGCATCAAAGGAAAGCGGCATCTGGGCAGCGATCGCCTATTCGAGTGCCGACCAGAAGCACGGCTTCTTCTGGGGCGCCGACAAGCGGCAGGAGGCGGCGGACCTGGCTCTCGCGCATTGCCGGCGGGCTGGAGGCGACGAATGCGTCGTCGTGAGCGTCTTTCGCAATCATCGCCATTGGGACGACGATGATCGCACCGGCTTCCCCTACCATCACTGCGGCGCGCTCGCCGTGGCCGAGGGCAAGGGCGAGCGCATCACGCCGTGGAGCGCAAAGGCCGCGCCGACGCGCCAGCAAGCCGAGGATCGAGCTGTGCAGGCTTGCGAGCGGATAGGCACGCGGTGTGTCGTGCGCGAATGGGTGTGCACCTGACGCGATGCTCGAAGAAACGGGTTGGGTCGCCTGCGATAAAACCATTTCGACCCTGCCACGCTCGACGCAGTCGGTCGCATGGGCGGACGGGGCTACGCGACGACGCGCGACTTGCGACGCTGCGCGGCGAACTCGGCACGATCCTCGCTTAGACCGGCGGCAAGCCCTTGGCGGGCTTACAAAAACGAACACTCCCGAAGCGGGCTCGCGGGAGTGTCTGCATCGGTGGTTGCGAGGGCACGCAACTACCGATTCCAGCATTCGTTAGCAGCGGCGATCTGACGCCAATAGCCCCTTCCCCAGGATTGAGTTCGAACCCTTTGGGCGCGCCATTTCGGTCATACCGATACAGAACAGCGAACACTCGGCCGCCCAAGGAAGGATGCGCGGGAAGGGAGCGCTCCATAGCGCCGCTCTGCAACTATTTCCCAACGGGGCCGGATCGCGCCAGAAGCGGATGCTGGAGGCGTGCCTGGGAGCGGATGTTCGATTCGAACGTGCTTTTCGTCGTTCATGGAGAGACTCTCCAGACGCAGGAAAAGCCGAGATGTCAGGCGGAGGAACTCGCATTGGCTGGGGCCTCGGCACGGCGCCAATTGCACCCGCCGTGATAACCGAACCGAGCATGCTTTAACGCAACAAATGTGGAGGCGCCGGGGTCGGCGCGCTCCACATCTTCAGCTGTCAGCGAATACTATCGAGTACTCACTTAGCCTCCGCTGATTGGGCAACGCAGGCCGCTTTTAGACAATAGAGGGTCGGGTCTCGAAACTCGATCGGATCATTGTCTACCATCAGACGTGCCATGCACCCCGCACTTAGTCAATACAGAATCGAATTGATTCATGAATCATTCTCAATCGGATTGGTTGGCAAATTCCATTATCTGAAAAACTGGCTTTGACCCGTCTCCGCCCCCAACTCGATCTGGATGATAGCTACCCCCAAGCCGCTCCCCGCAAACGGGATACGGATCCGGGACGTTGCGGCACGGCAAGCTGCGGGTCGATGAAGATCGAGCGACGATAACAATGCTGATCAAGCCGGTGCCGGAGAGGAATGCCGCCAGAAAAAAAGCCCCGGGTTTCCCCGGGGCTTCCGACTAGGACCGGAAAACCGATCAGAAGTCGCGCTGGATGCGCAGGCGGCCGGCGACCGAGTCTTCCGACTTGATGCCGAGGACCGCGCTGCGAGCAGCGGCGTTGCTCACGCTGCCGACCGGCGAACGGATATCGAGGTGCGAGTAGAGCACTTCGACACCGATATCCAGGCCGGAGACCGGCGACCAGATCAGGTTACCAGCGAGGATGAGCTCCTTCGGATCAGCCGAGCGAGCGGTGAGACCACCGAAAGCAACCGCCGCCGCGTCGAGGTACTTGAACTTCACCTCGGAGTACGAACCGAAGATCTCGGTGCGCAGGGTGGGGGTCCAGAAGTGGCGGAACGCCGCAACGACCGACCAGCCGGTCGAGTTGTCGACATTGCCGGTGACCGGGTTCAGCGCGGCATCAGCCAGCACCAGACCGCCGATGCGGCCGAGACCCAGGCTGCCCGGGCTCCAGCCGAGATAGCCGAGAGCGCCGTCAGCATAAGCAGCCTGCAGCCAGAAGGCGTCGCCAGCGGCGAGCATCGGCAGGTTGATCTTCACGCCACCCTGGATGGCCCAGACCATCTCGTCGCCGTCGACAGCGCCGAGAGCCGCAGCCGTGGCGTACTTACGCTGGCCGACAGCGCCGGACAGCTGAGCCGAACCCCAGCCCTGGTCGACGCGCAGCGACGCGATCAGATCCGGGTAGTCCTGACCCTGGACGACGGCCGCAGCAGCGCCGCCGCCGACCAGCGGGTTGAACACCGCGCCCGGCAGCTCGCGGCCGGACGTGCCCGAGGTGCGGTCTTCCGCCGAGATCGTGGCCGAGAAGCCCGAACCGAAGGTGGCGGTGTAGGCCAGCAGGTTGACGCGCGTATCCGACGTGCGAACCGAGTTGAAGCCGAGGTCGTTGGCATAGAAGTCGAAGAACGACTGAGCGCGACCAGCGGTGATCGGGCCGAACTGGACGAAGGCCAGGTCGAGCAGCGAGCCGGTGGAGGTCGACGAAGCGCCACGGACGAAGCCCGGGACGGTCGCGCCGACGTTGAACGGGGTGATGCCGCCAGCGCCGTAGATGCCGGTGTTGTTGGTCAGCTCGTAGCGGATGAAGGTGCGCAGCGTGCCGTAGGCGGTCGCGGTGCGGACGTCGATGTTCAGGCGGCCACGGGCGCGGGTGCCGTAGGCATCCTGGTAGTCGCTGTAGCGGCTGCCGACAGCGTACTCGGCGCGAACGCGGCCCGAGATGCGCAGGCAGGAGTCGGTGCCCGGGATATAGAAGAAGCCGGCACCGTAGGCGGTGCAGACGCGAACGTATTCGACCGGAGCGGCCTTCCGCGAAGGAAGATCGGCGGCCTGAGCCCCGGCGACCGCGGCGATGCCGGCGGCGGAACCGAGGAGGAGGCTCTTGACGAGCTTCATTTGATAAACCTCCAAAAAGTTAAGTCGGAGCGACACCATGTTGCCGCATTGAACCGCCTGTCGCTGACGTAGGCGCACTTTCTGGATACAATGTTGACATAAATCCGATCAATCTGAATATCAGATCCAGACTCTCTTACGCGACAGATGTTGCATTTTTGGCACTGGCCCTGCGCCGGGCGAATCCGCAATCCTGTATCTCATCGCGCCATTGAATCGATTGGAAAAGTCTCGACATACGCGGCGACTGTGCGGATGACTTGTCCGCCGAGCCGAGGGCGCGATGCTGCGCCAATCGCATGAGTGCGCTCATGCGATCGAAACCGCGCCAGCATGAAATATGATCTGCTTCAGGGAACAATAATCCCGATCGTCGTTCCCATCATTGAGATTCCTGCGAAATAAGAAATAGATCGAGCGAGTAAGATCGCGCGAGTCAGGCCTCAGAGAAGACGTTTGCGGTGGATCGTTACCGCGACGCGGGCAAGTCCTGATAGCATTGCGTCCAGAGGACGGGGCTTTTGGACGGGAACCGAGCCCGCAATCCTTTTAAAGCAATCCGGATGTAGCCCAGAATAACCTTGTCCCCTGTGAACAAGGGGCTTTTCTGGCCTGCCAATCATGATAACGTGATCGTGAAAGGGGCAGACTGCACGCGGCTTCCTGGGCAACCAGGCGAGCTGATGCGGTCTATTACGGCAATCAGGACCTGATGAATCGACAGAACGAGAGCTTTCTCTCACCAGCGCTCTCTCGGATGCCCGCGGAAGCACTTCGTGTTGTGCCACTGAGCGGTGTCGAGGCTCAAATTTATGCGCGGCTCTGGCGTTGCGTTGCCGAACGAAAGCTTCGTCCGGGCACAAAACTGAACGAGAGCATTATAGGAGATGTTTTCGGCGTCAGCCGCACGGTTGTTCGCAAGGTTCTTAACATCCTAGAACAGGAGGGGGTGGTTCACCTTCCCCAAAACCGCGGCGCATTCATTGCCGTCCTGGACCTGTCGGACGCACGCTCGACGCAGGAAGTGTTCGCGATGACGGTTACGCACCTGGTGACCCAATTGGTGCATTCAGACGTTGTCATTTCCGATGAGCATCGTGCTTTGCTGGATGAGCATATCAAGATGCAGTCTGAGTTCGATTCGTCAGGCAATCACGATCGAGCTCTTCAGCTAAGAGCAGAGTTTTGGATTCTGCTGGCTGGAGTCTACGGCAATGTTCTGTTGACGCACCTGTTAGCCCGCCTTGCCGTCAGATATGTTCTCGCACAATCGTTTTTTGACAGAAGCGGCCTCCTATCGGCCGATGCTCGGTTTCAATCCTTGCTCATCAAACGAATCGCGGAAAAGGAGTCGGAGAAAGCTCTTTCCATGATCGGAGAATTTCTTGGCCTGCTACGCAAGTCCTTGATTACGGATCGTGAAAGCGAGGACGTCGACCTGAGATCGCTGCTATCCGCCAATGGCGGCGGCGCTCGCTCCATTTGCATCAATTAGGCTGGGATTTTGCACGAAAATTTCTGCTTGAAGGGCCGTCCCTGCAGATGGCCTGCCTCTCTGGAGTGTCCTGTTTTCCATCCAATACATGGTCGGCTTTGCGCCATTAACGGACTCTGGATTGGTAGCCGAAAGCAGACTCAATGGCAGCAGTGACGCCTGTTCCGTCATGACCTGTCGTGGAGAGCGTGGGCGTCCGCCAACTTCTCGAGACGGTAGATATCTCTCGCGGTGCCGCAGAACAGCGCCGATCTGTCTTCGTCGGGAAGGCTGGCCGTCAGGCGCTTGAAGGCGTTCCAGCCTGTGGCGCAGGCATAGGAGCCGCGGTCCACAGGTGTGTTGCTTTCGAGCATGCAGCGCTTCGGTCCGAAGGCCTCGACCGCGGTTTCGACATAGGGCCGCCACGTCTCCGCGAGCAAGGCCGAAGCGGGCGGTTGCTCGCCCTGATCGAAGCCGAACCCGTTGATCCGCATCCCGAGGCCACCGACCTTGGCGACGACGTTCGGGCAGCGGGCGAGGTCGCGGATCGCGCGCGCCCAATCCTGAAACAGCTCATCGCGCCGTCCCCGATAGGCGCCGGCGCCGAGGATGCCGCCGAGATGGTTCAGCACGATCACCGTCTCCGGGAAGGCCTGCGCCAGCGCCGTCAATTCGTCGATCTGCGGCTGGAAAAGCCAGGCGTCGAAGCTGAGACCCAGCGGCGCGAGCCGGGCGAAGCCTTCGCGGAATCGAGCGTCTCCGAGCAGGCCGGGCGGGCCGGCGCTGAGCGGATTCATCAGACTGGAATCCGCATCCCAGACCGTGATGTGGCGGATGCCACGGAACCGGCCGCGCCCCTTCTCGATATGCGCTAGCAGGACGTCTTCGACTGCAGCGCCGAGGCCAAGGTCGGCGTGGCCGACGATGCCGGCGCACAGCGCGGGTTCATCTGGGCCGAGCCGCTCGGCTTCGGCCGCGATATAGGCGGTCTCACCGACCGGGCGCAGATGCGGTGGCAGGGCCAGGTCATAGCCGGTCTGACATTGCATGAAGACAGAAGCGACGATGCGGTGGCCGCTCGCGGTGAGCTCCGTCTTGTAGTCATCCATCAGAAAGCGCCAGCCCGGCCGGCTCCAGAGATGATGATGGGCGTCGACGATCGGCAAATCGGGTTCGAGCGCAGCCTCCGGCGCCAGTGCCAACCAGGCGGGCCGGACGGGCAGATAATTGATGACCGGAGCGCTCATGGCTCGCGGGCAGGCACGGGCCGCCTTGCCGGCCCGTCATAGCGATAGGCGAAGCTGCGCGGGATCGGCCCCTTGTTGCGCTCGCCCCGCCCGCTCTGTTCCCAGGCATGGGCGAGGATGCCGACCGCCCGCGATAGGCAGAACACGCCGCGCGCCAGCGGTGCGGCGAAGCCAAGCTCGCCATAGATCGCCGCAGTGGCGCCATCAATGTTCATCGGGATCAGGCGCCCCTTGCGCTGCTCCAGGCAACGCTCGACGGCGCGCGCGGCGGCAGCGTAGCGGCCGTTGATGCCGCCCTGGCCGACCGCGGCATCGACAAGCGCCAGCAGGCGGCCGGAGCGCGGATCGACCGGGTGGAAGCGATGGCCGAAGCCGGGCAGGTACTTTCCGCGCTTGGCGGTGAAGGCGTCGATTGCGGCGGCGGCCGCATCGTCCAAGCCGGCACCCGCCTCGCATCGCGCCAGCAGGTCGTCATAGAGTTCGAGCGCCTGCTCGCCCGCCCCGCCATGCACGTCGTCGAGCGTGTTGAGCGCCGAGGCCAGCGCTCCGTTGAGCGGCAGCCCGCAGGACACCGCCATGCGCGAGATGGCGATGGAGGGCGCATGCGGGCCATGGTCGACCGAGGCGACGAGCGCGGCCTGGAGCAATTGCTCCTGCTCCGGGCTCGGCAGCTCGCCGCGCAGCATCAGCCAGATCATCGCCGGAAAGGAGACGGCGCCGATCAGCTCCTCGATCGGATAGCCGCGAAAGGCGATGCGGCCCGGCGCGATATCCGCGATCGCGGTCGACCAATACTCGGCAATCCTGTCGCGGTCGGAAGAGGTAGGTTCGCTGGTCATGCCGCGCTCCTGTGCCGTTCGCAGCCGACGACCCCGCGTGCGACGAGGCTCTCGATCTCGTCCTCGCCATAGCCAAGGCGCCGCAGCCAGACGGCGGTGTCCGCCCCCAGCGCCGGCGGATGGGCCGGCGGCGCGAAAGGCTCGTCCAGCAGGAAGCCCGGCCGGGTTACGCGTAGCGGGCGGCCGCCACGGCCCTTGGCATCGACCGGCTCGACGAAGCCGCGCTCAGTCACCTGTGGCTCCGCCATCACCTCCGGCACGGTGAGGACGCAGCCGGCCGGCACGCCGGCGGCGTTCATCAGGCGCTCCCAGTCGCGCGCTGGGCGGGCGGCGAGCGCCTCTTCCAGCGCCGCATTCAGCTCCCGCCGATTGTCCTTGCGGGCCTGGCGGGAGGCGAAGCGCGGATCCTCGATCAGCGCGGGCCGTTCGACCAGCCGGCAGAGCGCCTCATATTGCTTCTGCTCGTTGGCGGCGATGTTGAGCGGCCCGTCGGCCGCCCGGAAGGTTCCGGACGGGGCGGCGGTGAAGTTCTCGTTGCCGATCGGGCGCGGATCGACATCGGCGTTGAGATGGTTCGAGACGACCCAGCCCATCGCGGCCAGCGTCGATTCCAGCAGAGAGACGTCGATGAAGCGTCCCCGCCCGCTCTGCTTCTGGTCGACCAGCGCCGCCGAGATCGCGAAGGCGGCGGTCAGGCCGGAGATCGTATCGGAGATCGGAAAGCCGGTGCGCAGCGGCGCGCTCTCCGCATCGCCGGTCACGCTCATCACGCCGGAAAGGCCCTGCACGATCTGGTCATAGGCCGGCCGCCCCGCCCAGGGCCCAGTCTGGCCGAAGCCGGAAATGGCGCAATAGACCAAGCGAGGATTGACCTGCGCCAGCGCCTTATAGGCGAGGCCGAGCCGGTTCATCACGCCGGGGCGGAAATTCTCCAGCACGACATCGGCGGTTGCGACCAGCCGCAGGAAGATGTCGCGGCCCTCCGGCGCCTTGAGGTCGAGCGCGATCGACTGCTTGTCGGCATTGACCGCGACGAAGGACAGGCCGGAGAGGCGCGCCGCCATCTCGGGATCGGCGCCGAGCTTGCGGGCGAGGTCGCCGCCATCCGGCTTCTCGATCTTGATCACCTCGGCACCGAGGCGGGCGAGGTTGTAGCCGCAGAAGGGACCGGCGAGCACGTTCGAGAGGTCGAGCACGCGCACGCCCGCAAGTGGCATCGTCATCGTTTGTCTCCGATCGCGCGGGATCACTGGCCGAGGCGCTTGGCGGCTTCGTCGGCGAACTTGTTGGTGTAGGTCCTGGAAAGGTCGATGCCGGCGGCGGCGATCGCCGGGTCATAGGCGGTGAGCACCGCGAGCGGCGTCTTCAGGGTGTCTGGCGAAAAGCGGCCATCCCTGGAGAACAGCCCGGTCGAGGCGCGCATGATCTCGATATTGAGCGCGCGGTCGTCGAGCTTGTAGGCCGACGGGATCGCGTCGACGACGGTTTCCGGGCTGTTGGAATGGATCCAGCGCACGGTCCGCAGCAGGGCGTCGGCGAGGCGTTGCACGGTTTCCGGATTCTTGTCGATATAGCTCTGGTTCAGATAGAGGCAGGCGGTCGGATAGACGCCGCCGAAGGCCTTCTTCGAGCCCTCCTCGGTGCGGCCGTCGAACAGGATCTTCACCGCGTTCTTGCGGGTCAGGATGGTCGCGGTCGGGTCGTAGAAGCCGAGCACGTCGACGGCCTTGCTTTCGAGCGCCTTCATGCCCGGCGCGCCGCTGCCGACGCCGATGAACTCGACGTCGCGGGGGCCGAGCCCGCTGACCTTGGCGTAGTAGCGGGCGATCATGTCGGTCGAGGAGCCCGGCGTGGTGACGCCGATCTTCATGCCCTTCAGGTCGGCGCCGCTCTTGACCTTGTCGGCCAGATCGGCGCGGACGCCGAAGACGATCCCGGGCACGTCGTTGAGCAGGAAGACGCAGGAGATGTCCTTCTTCTTCGCCTGCATCTGGATGGTATGGTCGTAGAAGCCGACCACGCCGTCGACGGAGCCGCCGACCAGTGCCTGCAGCGCCTTTGAGCCGCCGGCCTGGAAGTTCTGGATGGTGACGTCGAGCCCCTCCTTCTTGAAGTTCCCGAGGGAGTCGGCGAGCGCCAGCGGCATGTAGTTGAGGATGGCGGAGCCGACGGCGATGGTGATCGCCTTCTTCTCCGGCTCGGCGGCGCGGACGGCGCCGGCCGGGAGAAGGAGTGCGAGGGCAAGGGCCGCGGCCCGGCTGGCGAACGCTGTCATCTGTTTCCTCCTGCGCGTGTCTGCGTGTCGTTGCGGTGCGGGGTCAGGCGTCGTCATGGGACGGGGCCGGACGCCAGACGAGGAGCCGCTTCTCCAGCCGGTCGACCGCGAGGTCGAGCAGCACGACGAAGACGGAGAGCACGACGATGCCGGCGAAGACGCCGGTGGCGTCCATCACGCCCTCGGCCTGGGCGATGATGTGGCCGAGCCCCATCGACGAGCCGAGATATTCGGCGACCACCGCGCCCATCACCGCCATGCCGACCGAGACGCGCAGCGAGGACAGGATCCAGCTCATCGCCGAGGGGATGTAGACATGGCGCAGCAGCGAAAGCTTGCTCGCCCGCAGCAGCCGGGCATTGGCCAGCACGACCGGATTGACCTCGCGCACGCCCTGATAGGTGTTGAAGAAGGCGATGAAGATCACGATCGTCATGCCGAGCGCGACCTTGGAGGCGAGGCCGAGGCCGAACCAGATCACGAAGATCGGCGCCAGCAGCACGCGCGGGATGGCGTTAAAGACCTTGATGATCGGCTGGATGACGTCGGCGGCGAAGCGCGACAGGCCAAGCCAGAGGCCGAGCGCCGTGCCGCCGGTAACGCCGAGCAGGAAGGACAGCACGGTCTCGAGCAGGGTGATGCCGAGATCGCCCCAGATATCGCCTTCCGCGAACCATTGCGCGATGCGCCCGAGGATCGCCGAGGGCGACGGGAAGAAGAAGGGGTCGATCAGGCCCGCCCTGGCGCCAGCTTCCCAGGCGAGGAAGAAGCCGCCGACGAGCGCGAGCCGGGTCAGCCTCACCTTGGTGCGGTAGGCCGAGGCCGCGCCGCGGCGCCGTGCCTCGATGGCCTCGTCGGAGGTGGTGGACCCGGCGGATGACGCCAGCGCGAGCGTCTGCGGCTTACTGGACGACATAGCTCTTCTCCACTTCGGCGCCGAGGAGGTTCCAGATCTCGCGGTAGAGGCTGACGAATTCGTCGGTGGTCGCGAGCGCGGAGACGTCGCGCGGCCGCGGCAGGGTGATCTCGACCTCGCCGACCACGCGGCTGGCGGGTCCGGCGGACATGACGACGACCCGGTCCGCCAGCGTGATCGCCTCGTCGAGGTCGTGGGTGATGAAGATCAGCGAGCGCCGGTCTGCCTGCCACAGATCGAGCAGGATGCGGTGCATCAGCCGGCGGGTGTGAACGTCGAGGGCCGAGAACGGCTCGTCCATCAGAACGATGCGCGGCTCCATGATCAGCGTCTGTGCCATGGCGACGCGCTTGCGCTGCCCGCCCGAAAGCTGGTGCGGATAGCGCTTCTCGAAGCCCTTCAGCCCGACGCGGGCGAGCCAGCCCTGTGCCTTGGCGCGGGCCTCATCCTTGGCGACCCCGCGGAAGATCAGGCCGAGCGCGACATTGTCCTCGGCGGTCTTCCAAGGAAGGATCGCCTCCTGCTGGAGCATGTAGCCACTGTCGCCGTTCAGGCCTTCGAGCGGCTTGCCGAACACCGCGACCTCGCCGGCGGCCGGGCGCAGCAGCCCGGTGACGACGTTGAGGATGGTCGACTTGCCGCAGCCGGTCGGCCCGACCACCGCGACGAACTCGCTGTCCCCCACTGTGAGATTCATGTTGCCGACGGCGGTGAAGGCGCCAAAGCGCACAGCGACGTCGTGCAGCCGGACGGCTGCTCTCTCCTCGGCCATTTGTTCCTCCTGACAGAACATCATTCTATTTTCTCCGCTACTAGGCGGAATCGAACACGCTCGTCAAGATAGTTTCGCTTGTCAGAACGAATTAAATCGAAAAATACGGAGCTATTGCGCGGCGAGGCAAATCGCGTTCTATTACGCAGAACATTTGCAGCGATGAGGCCGACATGTCCGAAGCCGGAACCAAGCGTGAGGGCGTCGACGCGGTGGAGCGGGCGCTCGCCATCCTCACGGCCTTCACCGAGCAGGCACAGGAGCTCAGCCTGGCCGAGCTCGCCCGGCGCACCGGGCTCTACAAGAGCACGATCCTGCGGCTGGCGGCCTCGCTAGAGCACACCCGCTTCCTGACGCGCAGCAGCGACGGCACCTTCCGCCTCGGGCCCGAGCTTTGGCGGCTCGGCTCGCTCTATCGCCGCAGCTTCGATCTCGGCGAATATGTCCGGCCGACGCTGCGTGCGCTGGTCGAGGCGACGCAGGAGACGGCGTCGTTCTATATCCGCGACGGGGACCAGCGCATCTGCCTCTACCGGCTGAATTCGCCGCGCTCGGCCCGACACCATCTCGACGAGGGCGTGCGGCTGCCGCTGGGCCGCGGCGCGGCCGGGCGCGTGCTGCTAGCTTTCACCGAGCGTGGCGACGCTTCGCTGCAGGCAATCCGCGACGCGGGGCTGGTGGTCTCACGCGGCGAACGCGATCCGGAGGTAGCGGCGGTGTCCGCACCGGTGATCGACAGCGCCGGGCATCTGCGCGGCGCCCTCTCGCTCTCGACATTGATGAGCCGTTTCGATGAGGCAGCCGAGAGCAAGCTGGTGCAAGCCATCGTACCAGCGGCGAAGCATCTCGCGGCCCGGCTTCCGGCGGAATGAGAGGCTCCGGAGAAAACTGGAATGCCGAAAGCGGCCTAGCAAATATGCAAATGGCAAAAAACATCGCGGTGTTCGTGGAGCGCCACTTCCGGACATGGGGCTGCCGCTGGAAAGCGGACGTTAGCCGCGTCGGCAGACCCCGCAAGCTCGAACTTAAAGTTTCGGATCCAAAGCGTCCCGTAGTCCGTCGCCAATAAAGTTGAACGATGTCACCGCGAGCGTGATTGCGGCACCGGGGATGATCGCGAGCCAAGGGGCGCTGGTCAGATAGCTCTGCGCGCTTTCCAGCATGTTACCCCAACTCGGAGTCGGCGGCTGGATGCCGAAGCCCAGAAACGAGATATAGCTTTCGGCAAGGATCGCGTGCGCGACGTTCAGCGTGGCGGCAACGACGATAGGCGCCACGGCATTGGGCAACAACTCCCGCAGCATGATGCGCCGGCTACTGGCGCCGAAGGAGACGGCAGCCTGGGCGAACTCGCGAGTCTTGAGGGATCGGATCTGAGCCTCGACGACGCGCGCGACCTCCATCCAGGATGTCATGGCGATCAGGAGCACGATCGACGGCACCGAAGGCGAGACCAACGCCGAAATCGCCAGCAGCAGGAAGATCGACGGAAAGCACAGCATCGCGTCCACGAAGCGCATGAGGACGGCGCCGACCGCCCCCTCATAGAAGCCGGCGACCATCCCGACGACAATGCCGATGCCCATTGCGATGAGCATGGCGGAGAAGCCGACCGCGAGGGAGATGCGGCCTGCCATTAGGAGACGGGCGAGAATGTCGCGGCCGAGCGGGTCGGTTCCCAAAATATGGGGGCCTGAGAAGGGAACCGCGAAGCGCGAGCGAATGTCGATGAACGTATCCGTGTAAGGCAGAAGCATTGGACCGAACACGCAGGCGAGCGTCAGCAAGACGATCGTGACGGTACCGAAGACGGCCAGCTTGTGACGACGGAAACGCTTGAAGCCAGCGCTGGTCCAGAAACCCGGGGCCGGGCCGAGCGAAACCTCGCTCACGAATGGCGCGCCGCTCATCACCGGCTCCCGGAAATACGGGGGTCAGCGACCCCGTAAAGCAGATCGGCGATCAATGAGCCCATGAGCACCAGAACTGCTGAGAACATCAGAATGCCCATTACGACGGGGTAGTCGCGATAGCTGATGGAATCGAGGAAGAGGCGCCCCATGCCGGGCCAGGCGAAGACGGTTTCCGTCACCAGCGCGCCCGAAAGCAGCGTGGGAACGTGCAGGCCGGTGATGGTGATCATCGGGAGCAACGCGTTTCGGAGTGCGTGCCGCAGCAGGATTTGACGCTCGGGAACGCCTTTGGCACGAGCCGTGCGGATGTAGTCCTGGTTGACGACATCCAGCATCGAGGAGCGCATGTACCGGCTCCAGACCGCGGTCGAAACCAGGGCCAGCACGATGCAGGGCCCGATCAGGTGATGCAGTTGGTTGAGCAGGGAGCCGTCACCGACCGTGTAGCGGTTGCCGGCCGGTAGCCAGCCGAGACCGACAGAGAAGACGTAGATCACGACGAGGCCGAACCAGAAGGTCGGGATGGAAAGGGCCACCATCGCGCCGACGGTCGCCAGCGCGTCGAACAACGAATAGCGCTTGATCGCTCCGAGGATGCCGACCCAGGCCCCGATCGCCATGGCGAGCAATGTGGACGTCAGCATCAATTCCAGCGTCGCGCCCAGATGGGAGGTGATCACATGGAGCACGGATTGCTGGTCGCGATAGGAGCGCCCCCAATCGCCACTCAGCATGCGCCATAGCCATTCCGCATATTGAACCGGCAGCGGGCGGTTCAGGCCGAGCTGCTCCGCGATGCGGTCCAGGTCGGCCTGGGTCATTTCGCCGCCTGCGGCGAACTGGGACAGCGGGCCACCGGGCGCTAGATGCAAGATCGCGAAGCCGATCATCGAGACGATGAGCAGCAGCAATAGCGATTGGCCCAGGCGACGGATGAGGAATCCGATCAAGACACCGCTCTCCCAGCTTGGCTCATCAGGTCATTTCGCCCAGTACCAGCTGCCCATGTTCCAGGCGTTCTGGCGTTGGTTGATGTTGGGGCGATAGCCGATGAGGCCTTCCTTGACGCCCTCGATCGGCGCGTACTGGAAGACCGGCAGGATCGGCAGCTCCTCGCGGACGATCTCCTGGAGCTTCAGGTAGATTGCTTTGCGCTTCTCTTGGTTGAAGGTTTCCTGGCCCTGCTTCATCAGCGCGTCGGCCTCGGCGTTCTCCCACTGCATGTAGTTGCCGCCGCTGCCGCCCTTGACCGGGATGGCGTCGGAAGCGAAGCGCGAAGCCGGGTCGGGATCGACGCCCGTCCGGAAGGTCGTCCCGACCAGCAAGGACTCGAACTTCGATCGAACGTAGAACTCGCCCCAGATGACGGCCGCGGGCATGTTGTTGATCGTCATCTTGGCGCCGATCTGCTGCCAATCCTGCTGCATGAGCTGCTGGCACTGTTCACGGAGCTGATTGCCCGTCGTCGTCGAGACGGCGAACTCGAGCGGCACGCCATTTTTTATCCGCGTGCCCGCGCCGGACCGTTTCCAGCCCGCGTCATCAAGAAGCTTGTTGGCCTTGTCGAGGTCGCGCTTCTGAGCCGGCAGGTTCGGGTTGAAAGCCCAGGACTCCCGCGGCGCGAAGGACTCTGTCGGCTTGGGAACGCCGTAATAGATCGCGTCGATGATGGCCTGCTTGTCCATCGCAGCATAGAGCGCCTGGCGCACCGCTTTCTCGGCGAAGGCCTTGTTGCCGAGGTTCGGCATGATGATTTCGAGGTTGCCGCTGGGCGCGACCGCCACCTTCCTCCCCTGAAGCTTGACCGCTTCCTGGTAGAAATTGGCAGGTATGCCCGAGATGATGACCAGGTCGACCTGCCCGGTGCGGAACTGGGCATAGAGCGCCGTCATGTCCGGCACGTATTTGAGGACGGCCTTTTCCAGATAGGGGCCGTCGCCGTGATAACTCTCGTTCGCGACGAGCGTGATGTTGTCGCCCGGTTGGCGCGTGCCCCAGCGGAAGGGGCCCGTTCCCACCGGAGCGTTGTTGAACGGCGCCGTGTTCGGATCTCCCGCCTTCCCGAGAATATGCTTCGGCACGATGTGGGTGTTGGCGAGCATCGCCAGGTATGGCGCGTAGGCCTTCTCCATCCGCCAGGTGATCTCGTGCGGTCCCTTGACCACGATGTCCTTGAGGAAGGCGTGGCCGACACGCGTGCGGGCCTTGAAGCCGGGCGTGTTGATCAGTTCGAGCGAGTACTTGACGTCCTCGGCCGTAAACGGCGTACCGTCGTGCCATTTGACGTCATTGCGTAGCTTCACTGTCCAGGCGAGGCCGCCCTCCGCGATACCGCCATTGGCTTCGCTGGGAACTTCCGTGGCGAGATCCGGCTTCAGACTGCCATCCGGCTCCGCGACCCAGAGCGAGTTGAACACGCTCGTCCAGACGACCTCGTCGACTTCGACGCCCGGCATCAGGGGATTGAACGCGACCGGCTCCTGCGAAAGGCCGACGACGACCACGCCTTTCGGCTTCGCGGGAGGCGGCGGGCTGGGATTGCCTGCAGTCTGAGCTTGCGAGCCGAAGCTGGTGGCAGCAGCGAGCGCCCCGGCTCCGAGCCCGAATAGATCACGGCGGTTGAGGTCAAGCGGCCAGCCAGCGCGATTGATCGTCATGGTGATATCTCCCCTTCCAAAGCGCCCGGCGGGCGCTTCCGGCTGATGATCGAGCATCAGAATATTGAACATACCGGCCAGCCACATTCTCAGGCCCGTTCACTTTAGACGAAAATTTTCATCATAGCCGGCTGTCGTCAAGCACATTCTGGGTTTGACCGGAGCCATTTCGCAATAAGAATGTCCATAAATATCTGACATAAAATGCTTTTCGTTGCGTAGAACGATAATTTCAGTATAATGGTTGCGTCCGTTCATTCCTCATCATATCGTCTTCCGATCACTCCCAGCCGCGAGCTCCCATGCCGGACGCCACTCAGACCGCCGAAAGCCTCGAGCCCGAGACCGAAGAGCAGTTGGAAAACCAAAGGATCGGCCGCCGCCTTCGCGCTCTGCGCACGGAGCGCGGCATGACGATTCTTGAGATGGCGGCAAAGGCTGGAGTGTCGGCAGGCAGTATCAGCCAGATCGAGCGCGGGGCGACGAACCCCTCGATCAGCACCCTGCAGAAGCTTCGTGCCGCGCTCGGCGTCACGCTGTGGTCATTCCTTGAGAGCGAGGCGGAAGCTCCGCGCGAGAACCCCTACGTTCGACATCCCGGCGAGAGGCCGAAGATCGTCGTTGGCGGCAGCCATTTCACCAAGGAACTGCTCTCGCCCCGCGACAACAATCAGCTCCGCTTCATGATCCTCACCGTGCCGCCCGGAGCCCAGAGCATGGATGTGCTCACGGGGCCGGGCGACAAGGCCGGCTATGTCACGTCGGGCAACGTCGATTTGACGGTGGGAGACGAGGTCTTTCCGCTCGCGGAAGGCGACAGCTTCCAGTTTCCGAGCACGATTCCGCACTACCTCACCAACCGCTCGGGCAGTGAGGCCAGGCTGATCTGGATCATCAACATCCGAGAATCGCACCTTTAGGGCGATAGCGTCGGGCCGCGTGAGGCTGCCCATTCTTCTAAACTGTCACGAGGAATCATGATTACGCGTCACGAAGTCACCGGCCGCCTTAGCAAGGTGCTGGTTGCGAACGGGTTTGCTTTCCTGTCCGGCCTGACCGCGAAGGACCGCAGCGGCGGCGTCAAGGAGCAGACCGCTGACATCCTCGCCCAGATCGACAACTACCTGGCGATGGCCGGCACCGACAAGACCCGCATCGTTGTCGGCAACATCTGGCTCAAGGACGTCAGCACCTTCAACGAAATGAACGCAGCCTGGGAAGCCTGGGTCGATCCCAAGCAGCCCCCGGCTCGCGCCACGGTGGAGTCTAAGCTGGCCGCCGACGACATCCTCGTCGAGATCCAGGTTCAGGCGCTCGTCTGAGATCACTGGCCCTTCGCCGTGCAGCACGGCGGAGGGCATCGACCTTCCGCTTCAATTCGCCTGCCATCCGGTGCACAGCCATGTCGCAGCCATCCATCTATCCATCGGTTTCCCCCGGGGATCCTTCCTGGTGGTTCAGCGACGCGCTTCGCGCCGAGGGCGGCGAGAAGCCCTCGCCCTCGCTTTCCGGCCAGATCACTGTCGACGTCGCGATTGTGGGCGGAGGGTTCACCGGACTTTGGACGGCTCTGGCTTTGCGCGAGCGCGCGCCTCAGCTCTCGATCGCGCTGATCGAGGCCTCTCTCTGCGGCTCGGGGGCGAGCGGCAAGAATGGCGGCAAGGTCCACGGATACTGGGCGTCGCTTGCCGGCATGGCGGCCAATATCGGTGCTGACGGCGCGCTCGCCGTAGCGCGGGCGGGCACGCGCGCCCAGGACGCGATACGGGCCTTCGCCACAGCTCCCGGCCGCGATGTCTGGTGGCGTGAGTCCGGCAACGTTCGCGTGTCGGCTGCTCCTGCGCAGGATGCGAAGATCCAGCTCTATGTCGAAACGGCGAAGCGCCTCGGCGTGCCTGACAGCGCGCAAGCACTGACTCCAGAGCAGGTCGCGGACTATTGCCGCTCGCCGGTATTCCGCGGTGGCCTGTACCTGCCGGAAGGCGCAAACGTGCATCCTGCTCGGTTGGCGCGGGCGCTGCGGAAAGCTGCCATAGAAGCCGGCGTCAGCATCTACGAGAATACGCCGATGACCGGGCTCAACCCCGGGTCGCCAAACCGGATCTCGACACCGGCCGGCGAGATCATCGCTCGCGACGTCATCCTGGCGACGAATATCGAATTGGCGAAGCGCCCAGAGGTCAGCCCCCATGTCAGCGTGTTCTCGTCTTACGCGTTGATGACCGCTCCGGCGCCCGAGAAGCTGGCTGCCATGGGCTGGAATCGCGACCAGGGGCTCGCGGACCTGCGCATGTTCGTCCATTACTTCCGCAAGACGGTGGATGGCCGCATCCTCATGGGGTCCGGTTCCGGGCCGATCAGCTTCGCTGGAAACACGAAGAATCCCGCACTGACCACCGACCGTGCATCTGCGGCGCGAGCCGAGAAGGGACTGCGCAGGCTGCTGCCTGGATTTGCCGACGTGTCTGTCGAAAAGGTGTGGGGCGGCGGCATCGACGTTTCGTCCGACCGCTTGCCTTTCTTCCGCACTGTGGCGGGTACACGCATCCACTATGGAGCCGGCTATTCCGGCCACGGCGTCAATCCGACCTACATGGGCGGACAATGTCTGGCGTCGCTTGTACTGGGCGTGAAGGATGAATGGTCGACGCTGCCCCTGTGCACGCGCGACGTCCCGAAATTGCCACCGGAACCCTTCAGGGCTGTTGGCGGCAGACTCGTGCGCTGGGGTATTATCGGTTGCGAGGAGGCAGAGGAGCGTGGTGTTCAGGCAGGCGTCATGATGCGCGGGGCCGCCGCGATCCCGAAGGTATTCGGCCTTCGGATCGGCACGCGTTAGCTCGCCGGCCGGAGAGCCTCAGAAAAACCCTCCGGCCCAAGGCCTCTGAGGATCAACTTAACGAAGGCTAGATTCCCTCATCTGTCTAACTTGGTGCCGACCCCTTTTGTAAAATCGGGATGTGCGAGGTTGAGATGCGAGCAGGCTTACACGCGCCAATAGCGGAAGCTGGGCCATGGCCACCAAGCGGACATTCAGTTCGGCGCTTCCCGCCTCCACTCGTCACTCGTTGCAGTTGGCTCGGACCGCGTTCGGTCACGGGCCCGCTGAAATGTCAAAGCAAGGCTGACGTCGGCCATCTGCGTTCCACGATCAGCCAATTCCAAATCGTCGGTCGCGAGGTCGTAGTCAGCACGCACCCTATTGCGGCGACCTCGCAGCCTCACGGTCAAAACCTATAACTTGGTATGGCTCGCCCTATTCCTTGACCCAATCGACCGAAAAACGGGCTCCCAATAGCGTCTCCGGTGCCGTGAGCAGAGCGGCGTCATTAGGAGACAGTCATGAGCCTGGACATCGCCTCACGCCCCAGCAGGACAGGACCCGAGGAACTCGTTCCATCGCGCTATGCGGTGCAGATCGGCGATATCGAGGTGCTGATCATCAGCGATGGCGTACTGCCCCTTCCGACCAAGATGTTGGGTCACAACGTCGCGGCGACCGAGCGGGCGACTTGGCTGAACGAGATGTTCCTGCCGCAGGATGCGTTCGACTGGTCGCTGAACGTGGTCGTGGTCCGCAGCGGCGATCAGACCATTCTCGTCGATGCGGGATTGGGGCTGGACCCGGACCTGAACCTGCCGAAGGCAGGGCAATTGATCAAGCGGCTTGCGGCCGCCGGCATCGACCTCGCATCGGTCACCGATGTCGTGCTGACGCATATGCATATGGACCATGTCGGCGGGCTGCTCGTCGAAGGGGTGAAGGACCAGCTGCGTCCGGACCTGCGCATCCATGTCGCCGCCGCCGAGGTCAAGTTCTGGGAAGCGCCGGACTTCACCCATGTCAACATGCCCGAGGGCTTCCCGGATGCGCTTCGCGCCGCCGCCAAGCGGTTCGCGCAGGAATACCGCAGCCATCTGCGGCTGTTCGACGAGGAGCATGAAGTTGCGCCGGGCGTGATCGTCCGCCGCACCGGCGGCCACACCCCCGGCCACAGCGTGGTCCGCCTGGCGTCCGGCGGCGATCGGCTGACCTTCGCCGGCGACGCCGTCTTCACTGTCGGTTTCGACCACCCTGATTGGCACAACGGCTTCGAACACGACCCCGAGGAGGCGGCCCGTGTCCGTGTCCGTCTTTTGACGGAGCTTGCAGCGTCCGGCGAACAGCTGGTGGCGACCCACCTGCCGTTCCCGTCCGTCGGCCGCGTGGCCGTCGACGGCGACGCCTTCCGCTGGGTCCCGGCCTTCTGGGACTACTGAACCCTGATGAGGGCCGGACCTGGATGCCTTCGGGACCGTATCCGATTCGGCTCACAGGGCTCGCCCGGGAGCGCGTTCGCTCAGGGACCCGGCGAACGCGCCGCACGGCTGACAGCCAATGGAGACAGCAAATGAAAATCGTGATCATCGGCGGGACCGGCCTGATCGGTTCCAAGACTGCGGTGCGCCTGCACCAGAAAGGGCATGAGGTCGTTGCCGCCTCACCGAATACCGGCGTCAACACGATCACGGGCGAAGGTCTGACGGAGGCGCTGAACGACGCTGCCGTGGTGATCGACCTCGCGAATTCGCCGTCCTTCGAGGACAAGGCCGTGCTCGAATTCTTCCAGACCTCGGGCAGGAACCTGATGGCGGCGGAGAAGAAGGCCGGCGTGAAGCATCACGTCGCGCTCTCCATCGTCGGCACGGATCGGCTGCCGGATAGCGGCTATCTTCGTGCCAAGGTGGCGCAGGAAACGATCATCCGCGACGCCGGCATCCCGTACACGATCGTGCGGTCGACGCAGTTCATGGAGTTTCTCGGCGGCATCGCCCAGGAAGGCACGGTCGGCGACACCACCCATCTGTCGACGGGCAATCTTCAGCCGATCGCCTCGGACGACGTCGCCGATTTCGTCGCGGAGGCCGCTCTGGACGCACCGGCCAACGGCATCATCGAAATCGCCGGCCCCGAACGCGCGCGCCTTTGCGATTTCGTCGCGCGCTACCTCAAGGCCATCGGAGACTCTCGCACCGTCGTCGCCGATCCGGATGCCCGGTATTTCGGGACCAGGCTGGAGGCCGGTTCGCTCGTCTCCGACAACAATCCCCGCATCGGCCGCATCGATTTCGATCGCTGGTGCGCGACCGCTCCCCGGAAATAGCGGCTCATCCCAATCCTCCACGAAAGGACGATCGACATGGCCAAATCATGGGCGTGCGTTGTTGCATTGACGGCTCTCCTGTCGGCCTCGGCGATGGCGCATGACACGCCCGGCGGCGGCGAAGGCGCAAAGGTTACGCTGGTCTACGACCACGAGCTGCCGAACGTGCCGGGCAAGAGCATGAGGGGCGTTCTCGTCGAATATGCTCCGGGCGGTTTCTCGGAGGGCCACACGCACCCGACATCGGCCTTCATCTATGCGACCGTGCTCGAAGGGGCGATCCGCAGCCAGGTCAATGATGGCCCGGTCACGGTCTACAAGGCCGGCGAAAGCTTTTCGGAGCTGCCGGGCGACCGCCACGGCGTCAGCGAGAACGCCAGCAAGACGCATCCGGCCAAGCTGCTGGCCGTCTTCGTCGTCGACACCGCCCAGCAGGAACTGACCTTCCCGCTCAAGAAGTAGAGGAGCAAGCCGGGTTTCGGCTCGGCAAAGCCCTTCTCCAGCCTGGATGACCGTGATCGGGGCCCCTTCATGTTCGGCGATGACCACACCCTCCCATTGGTTCTGATCAACGTCCTGGGAATTGCCGGTATCGTCATCTGGCACATTCAGGGCTGCGAGCGCCCGACTGGTCGCCTGATCGTCCAGATCCTGTTCTTCGCCGGCATGAGCTTCGTGCTCTACATGGGCGGCATCGCTCCGCATCAGTCCGACGACGTCTATGCCGAGGGGTTGACCGCGCTGCTCTCCAAATCCGCCAGGATCCTCTGGTGGACCCATCTCGCCTGGACGATCATCGGCTTCATCCACATCTATGTCAGGCTCAACCGCAAGCCGCAGGAAGCGCATCTGATCCTGGATATGGCCGTCGCCGCCATCTATCTCGGCGTGGCGCTGTCGGTGATGGGCTTCGTCTTCGGCCTGCCGATCGCCACGCTGGTGACGACCTCGGGCGTCGTCGCGCTCATCCTGGGCCTGGCCTTGCAGAATACGCTCGGCGACGTTTTTTCCGGCATCGCGCTGACGCTCGGCAAGGCCTATGCCATCGGGGACTGGGTGCAATTGAGCGACGGCACCGCGGGGCGCGTCACCGAAACCAACTGGCGCTCCACCAATCTGCTGACGGGCCTGAACAACATCGTCGTGCTGCCGAACAGCCTGCTGGCCAAGCAGAGCCTGACCAGCTTGAGCCGTCCCGACGAGTCCCATCTCATCACATTGGGCGTCCGCTTTACCGCCGGGCAAAGGCCGCGCATCGTCGAGGACGCCATGCGATCCGTGCTGGAAGCCAGTACCCGGATCGTCAAGGAGCCCCCGCCGGCCGTAGCGCTGAAGGGGATCGACGCGGCAGCCATCGAGGTGGAACTGCAGTTCCGCGTCGCGAGCCTCGCGACAGGGACCTCCGCCAGGAACGAGATCATCGACCTCATCCATGATCGTTGCGAAGCACAAGGCCTTTCGCTGGCCGAGCCCGCCTAGCTCCTCTCTTCCCGGCTCGAGCTCCCGGCAAGTCATGGATTTCCATAAGTGCGGCTGCGGCCTCCCGGCGCTAGCTTCAGATGAGTTTGTCAGTCGCGTCTTCGAGGACTGGTGCTAGACGAAGCTGTGACGGTTTCCAGGCATGCCGTCTCCGAAAGGAGCAGCCGATCATGATAGCAGCGCTTCGTCGAACGCCGGCGGCGTTGATGGTCGTCACATTGGCTGTCGGTCTCGCGGCATGCTGGTCGACGGGGGCACTCTTCGGCGTCCTGGCGCCGCTCGGTGCTCTGTTTCTCTACGCGCGGAGATATTGGCTCCTGCCGCTCTGGATCGGGCTGCTGATCGCCTTCGCCGCGTCGGCGTTGGTTGCCCTGCTCTATCCGGGTGCGATCCGGGACGCCGCGCTTTCGTTCGGGGCACTTGTCGCGGTCGCCGCTTGTATCGGCCTGCTCCTTTTGCCCGACCCGTCCCGGAGCGGCAGGTGGCCCGCAGCGGTGCAGCGACGAGAGCCTGGACAGCAGGACGGTCTGGGGCCCGTTTCCGAGCACAGCGCGATCCATCCGGATGACCGGCCTGCGATTGCGCAGGCCGCTGCCTACGCGTTCTGGACGGGCGTGCCGCAAGTGACGAGCTATCGGCTGCGTCAGCCGGACGGCAGCTATCACTGGACCGAATTGCGCGCCGAGCCGGGCTATGGCGTCAGCGTCGATGTCGACGCGATGGTGTCCAGACCGGACGACCGCTGGACCGTCGCGGAATCCCTCGGCGCGACCGTGGAGGCGGTCAAGGCGGCCAAGGTGATCGAAAGCCTGCACGGCAAGGCCTGGGCCTTCGATGCGATGGGCAAGTTCACCTATGTCACGCCGGCCGCCCAGGTCGCGATCGACATGGCCCTCGAGGATCTCAATCGCCGCCTCGGCGAACGCGAATTCATCGACGGCGGCGAAGCCGGCTGGATGCGCGGCGTCCATCCCGACGATGTCGACAGGGCCGCGTCGACCTTGCGCCATTGCCTCAGGACGGGCGAGCCCTGGAACATCGAATACCGGATGCTGCGCGCGACGGGCCAGTATGTCTGGCACCGCATCTCGGCGCGACCGACACGGGATGATGAAGGCCGCATCACGGGCTGGTTCGGCACCTCGATCGACATCGACGTCTACAAGAAGACCGAGGCCGCCCTACGGGCCAGGGAACAGCATCTCGAGCAGTTGATCGACACGGTTCCGGCCATGATCTGGAGCATGACGGGGGCAGGCCATCCCGTCTATCTCAACAGGCGGATGATGGAAGTGACCGGCGCCACGACCGAGACCGTTACGGCGCCCGATGGGTCACTCACGCTCAAGAAGATGATCCATCCCGATTTCCTGGATCTGGCGGAGCGGACCTTCGCCAAATCCGTCATGACCGGCGTGCCCTACGGCATCAAATACCTTCAGCGTCGGGCCGATGGCAGCTATCGCTGGACCGAAACGCGGGCGGAGGCGCTGCGCGACGAAACGGGCAAGATCATTCGCTGGTACGGCGTTTCCGTCGACATCCACGATCTGATCACCACGCAGACGGAGCTGCATCTCCGCAAGCAGGAACTAACCCGGCTCGTCGATCTGGTGCCGAGCTTCCTTTGGCGGTTGACCCCCGCCGGAGCACCGAATTTCTTCAACCGCCGCTTCATCGATTTCCTGGGCCTTGACGAAGGCAACCATGAACAGTCCCAGACGGAGCAATATGCGGCAGCGCTGAAGGCCGCGCTCCATCCGGACGACGCCGGTCGCGTTTGGGCCGAGCTCCACGATTGCCTGAACAGCGGCCGGCCTTTCGCGATGCGCTATCGCCTGCGCCGCCACGACGGCGTCTATCGCTGGATGGATGGGCGCGCCGAGCCGCTCCTGGACGAGGATGGCAGCATCATCCAGTGGCACGGCCTGTCCCACGACATCGACGATCAGCTGCGGGTGGAGGAGGCTCTCCGGGAGAGCGAGCAATCGCTGCGCCAACTGGTCGAGACGCTGCCCGCCCTCATCTACTGCGCCGCACCGAACGGGGACCCGATCTATCGCAGCGAGAAGCTGCGGGAATTCCTCGGATTCGGGCTGGGAGACAAGGATGAGGACGGCAGCACGCGCCTGGTCGGCACCCTCGAAGCGATCATCCACCCGGACGATCTCCCCGACGTCAAGGAGAGGTATGGTCGCTCGCTGGCGACGGGCTCTCCCTACGCGATGAAGCATCGCCTGCGACGGGCGGATGGCGCGTTTCGCTGGGTCGAGACGCGAACCGCCCCGATGCGCAATGTCGAGGGCGAGATCGTTCAATGGAACGGCATCTGCTTCGAGATCGAAGATCAGGTGCGTGCGCAGGAAGCGCTGACATTGACGCAGGAGCGCCTCGCACGCGCGGCACAGGCCGCGAGCCTGGCGGAGCTCTCTGCGTCGATCGCCCACGAGGTCAACCAGCCGCTCGCGGCCGTGGTGGCCAACTCGCATGCCTGCCAACGCTGGCTGACCTCCGACCCTCCCAATCTCGAGCGGGCGCAGAAGACCGTCGAGCGCATCATACGCGACGCAAATTCCGCAGCCGACGTCGTCGGCAGGGTTCGTGCCCTGTTCAGGCAAACGGTCGAAGCGCGAAGCCTGTGCCAGCTCGACACCATTCTTTACGAAGCCCGCGACCTGATGTCGGAAGAAGCGACCCGGCGGCGCATTCGCATCGAGATCAATGTCGAGGCCGGGCTTCCACCGTTGGCGCTGGATCGGATCCAGATCCAGCAGGTTCTCGTCAACCTGATCCGCAACGGCATGGAGGCGATGGAATCCGCGCAGCGTGGAGCGCTCCACATCCAGACCATGCGCTCTGGCGCGTTCGTCCGGACCGAGGTCCGGGACGCGGGCGAGGGAATCGGCGCTCCGGACAAGGTCTTCGAACCGTTCTTCTCGACCAAATCCAATGGAATGGGCATGGGGCTGGCGATCTCGCGCACCATCGTCGAAGCCCATGGCGGGCGCCTATGGGCCGAGAACAATGAGGATGGCGGGGCGACATTCCTCTTCACCCTGCCTGTCGAAGCGAAAGCGGACCATGACCGCTGACGGCACCATCGTGTTCGTCGTCGACGACGACGAGGCTCTGCGGGAAGCGCTGGGTGAGCTGCTGGCGGCAAACGGCGTCGAATCCGCCCTGTTCCGATCGGCCGGCGATTACATCGCTGCGGACAAGCCCGATCTTCCCGCCTGCCTCATTCTCGATGTCGAGCTTCCCGACATCAACGGCCTCGAACTGCAGCGGCAGATCGCGCGCGATGATCATCCGCCCATCGTGTTCATTACCGGGCATGGCGACATTCCGTCATCGGTCCGCGCCATCAAGCATGGCGCCGTCGATTTCCTGACCAAGCCGTTCAGCGATACGGCGCTTCTGGGGGCGATTCGCTCGGCGATCGCGCAGGATCGGGAAACGAAGGCGAAGCGCGCCGAGCTCGCCCTGCTCCGAAGGCGCTACCTGGAGCTGTCTCCGCGGGAGCGGGAGGTCCTTCCTCTGGTGGTGAGCGGGCTCCTCAACAAGCAGGCTGCGGCCGAACTCGGCATCAGCGAAGTCACCCTGCAGATCCATAGAAGAAACGTCATGCAGAAAATGGCCGCGTCATCGCTGGCCGACCTGGTGCGAATTGCGGAGCGGTTGGAAATTCCGATCCAGCATTCGCGCCGGACGGGAGGAGTCTGAGTGTGAGCATGCATAAATACGTCGTCGCCGTGGTCGATGACGATCCGAGATTGCTCGAATCGCTCGAGGATCTGCTTGAATCGGCGGGCTATGCGGTTCGCGGCTTCCCCTCGGCGACAGCGTTGACCGGGGCAGGCCTCTCCGGGCTGGATCTTCTCATCACGGATATCGGCATGCCCGGATTCGACGGCTTCGAGCTGCGGGACCTCGTGAACAGGGAGCGCCCGGACCTGCCGGTCTTCCTCATCACCGGCCGCCATGAAATCGCCGACCAGATCAGGGCGCGCGCGGTTGAGTCCTTCTTCTGCAAGCCCTTCGACGGTCAGGCCCTGCTGGCGGCGATCGCAAGAGCCCTGCATCAATAGGTAGTGTGGAAGGTGAACATGATCATGGATCGCTCACTCCCGCGGAGACCGATTCCGCTCCCGGTACAACGCCAGGCAGAAGCGAAGCAGCCCCTCGTCATCATTGTCGATGACGATGCCTCGGTTCGCGAAGCCCTGTCCGAGCTGATGCTGTCGGCCGGCTTCGAAGCGGTTTCGTTCAGCTCGACGCAAGCGCTGCTCGAAACCGACGCGCTCGACTGGCCCGGATGCCTGATCCTCGACGTCCGTATGCCCGGCTCCAGCGGGCTCGACCTCCAGCGTCACTTGACGACCACCGGAAATCCCAAGCCGATCATCTTCCTGACCGGGCACGGCGACATCCCCATGACCGTCCAGGCCATGAAAGCCGGCGCCGTGGACTTCCTGACGAAGCCGGTGCGCGACCAGACGCTGCTGGATGCCGTCAACGCCGCGATCGGGCTGGATGCGGCACGACGGACGGAAGCCGCGAAGATCAAGGGCTATGTCGAGCGCCTGCAGACGCTGACGCCCCGGGAGCGAGAGATCATGCATGAGGTGACGCGGGGGCGTCTCAACAAACAGATCGCCTTCGACCTCGGCATCAGCGAGGTCACGGTCAAGCTGCACAGAGGCAATCTGATGCGAAAGATGGAGGTCGCCTCGATCGGCGAACTGATCCGGGCCTGGGAAGCGCTGCCGGTCGGGATGCGCGAGACCAACGCGGCCTAAACCCATCGGGCCGGACCGCCCTTTCGCATCCGATGGGACGCATGACGATCCAGGCGCGGCCCCGTCCCCGCGCCGGATCGCCTGGAATGTCCGGATTGTGCCGGCGATCAGGTCAGCGTCATGCCACCGTCGACCGCGAGATTGACGCCCGTCACGAATTCGCTTGCGGCCGAGCAGAGGAAAAGAGCGGCTTGAGCAAGTTCGTCGGCCTCGCCCATCCTCCCGAACGGGATCGCCTGCGCGGCCTGTTCCTCGACCTGTGACAGCGCTTCGGTCGCGATGCCCAGCTTTCCGATGATCGGCGTATCGGTCGGGCCGGGGCTGAGCACGTTCACGCGGATGCGTCGATCCTTGAACTCCAGCGCCCAGTTGCGTGCGAAGGCCTCGATCGCAGCCTTGCTGCCGGCGTAGACGGCGTGACCGTCCAGCACCTTGCGACTCGCGATCGAGCTCGTCAGCAGGATGGCGCCGCCATCATTCAGCAAGGGGGCAATCTTCTGCACGCCGAAGAACGTGCCACGCGCATTGGCGAGAAACTGCGCGTCATAGTCGCCCGGCGTCACGGCGCGGCTGGGCTGAATGCGAATGCCACCCGCATTCGCCATATAAATATCGGCTTTGCCGAACCGTTCAGCCACGAGCGCGGCAACACGATCATGGGTGCCGAGATCGGCGACGTCGCCCGCCAGACCGGTCACTGCTGGCCCCAAGGCCTCGACGGCTGCGCCGACCGCATCCTGGCGGCGCCCGACGATCAGGACCTTCGCGCCTTCGGCGACGAAGCGCAGTGCCGTCGCGAAGCCGATGCCGCTGTTGCCGCCGGTGATCACGGCGACCTTGTTCGACAGTTTCTGCATGCGGACCTCCATTCTGAGATTCGAGAATGGGAAGTTCGTCACTGGAATCAAAATATACCGAAGTAGAGATATCCTATACTTCCGAATAGATCGCTGCGACATCGATCGTATTGATCGCGGTGGTGAGAAACGCATGATCGTCGAGCTTTGCGGAGGCGGTCAAATATTGCCGCTTCCTCTGAGCCGAAACATGAGGAGGCGCCTGATCAAGGCCCGTCCAAAAGGTTTCGATCGCAACCCCATAGTCGCGCCCCGGAGGCGCCGATGCCGAACGAAACTCTATCCAGAGCGACTGACCTCAGTCGGCGGGACTTCCTGTGCGGCAGTGCCGGCATGGCGGCGGCTGGCACGCTTCCGCTCCAGTCTCTCGCGCAACCCGCCACCGTTTCCTCTCAAAAAAGCAGAAGGAGCCAACGCATGAACTATGTGACGACCCGTGATGGCGTCGAGATCTTCTACAAGGATTGGGGCCCGAAATCGGCGCAGCCGCTGGTCTTCCACCATGGCTGGCCGCTCAGCTCGGATGACTGGGATGCGCAGATGCTGTTTTTCCTGGCGCAGGGTTTCCGGGTCGTCGCGCATGACCGGCGCGGGCATGGCCGTTCCAGCCAAGTCTCCGAGGGTCATGACATGGACCATTACGCCGCCGACGTCGCGGCTGTGGTCGAGCATCTCGACCTGCGCAACGCCGTCCATATCGGCCATTCGACCGGCGGCGGCGAGGCCACGCGCTATGTCGCCCGTCACGGCAAGAAGCGCACGGCAAAGCTCGTCCTCATCGGCGCGGTGCCGCCGATCATGGTCAAGACCGACAAGAATCCCGGCGGCCTCCCGATCGAGGTCTTCGACGGCTTTCGCAAAAGCCTCGCCGCCAATCGCAGCAAATTCTACACCGATCTCGCGGCGGGCCCGTTCTACGGCTTCAACCGACCGGGGGTCGAAGCGGATCCGAGCCTCGTCCAGAACTGGTGGCGCCAGGGCATGATGGGCGCAGCCAAGGCCCATCATGACGGCATCAAGGCCTTTTCCGAGACCGATTTCACCGAAGACCTCAAGGTGATCGAGGTCCCGACCCTCGTGATGCATGGCGATGACGATCAGGTCGTCCCGATCGGCGACAGCGCTCCGCTCACCGCCAAGCTGCTCAAGCGAGCGACGCTGAACATCTACAACAAGCTGCCCCACGGCATGGCGACGACCCATGCGGATATCGTGAACAGGGACATCCTCACCTTTATCCGAGGCTGACCCGCGAGGACGGGGCGGCAATCAAAGCCGCCTCGTCCATGTTCGCCGCTGGGATACCATTGACTTCTGAAGCAAATCCAAGCCGCAGGGCTTCTTTTGCTAGACGGGAAAGCTTATAGATCTGTCTGCTCGGACAGGATCAAGGCATCATCAACTTCAATGCCTAGGTACCGGACCGTGCTTTCAAGCTTGGAATGGCCCAGTAGCAGCTGACACGCACGAAGGTTGCCGGTGCGCTTGTAAATCAGCGCAACTTTCGCCCGCCGCAGACTATGCGTCCCATAGAGTGCGGGATCGAGGCCGATCAGGGCAACCCAGCTAGCGAGCAAGCGGCCGTATTGTCGCGTCGTCACGTGATCGCCAGGGCGACTGCGGGCTCGGGAAGAGCCAATCGCCAATTGCCGCTGGTCGTCTCCTGAGCCAGGCTGTCAGCGCCTCTCGGGTCGGATCGGTCAGCTCGAATGGCACCGGGCGGCCGGTCTTCTGCTGGATGATCGATGTCCTCGGCCTGACGGTTCCGCCGAGCACGACATCACCGACGCGAAGCCGGACGAGATCGCAGCCACGTAGCTTGCTGTCGATCGCAAGATTGAACATTGCCAAATCCCGCACGCGGCGTTCGTGCTGAAGCCGTGTCCTGATCGCCCAGATGTGACGTGGCTTCAGGGGCGGCTTCGGGCCTATGATGCGGCCGGTATTCCAAGCCGGACGCTGATGGGTTTGCTGAGTTTCGACAAGCATGATGCATCCTCCATCGGGACGCCGCATCCGAAGCGCAGCATACTCCACCTGTCGCTCGTCTGATGCACCACGAGCTGACCTTGGCGCATTGCCCGAAAGCGGACCCCAACGATTCAGGGACCTGCCGGACGTCGGTGGCGCAATGCCTCGACGATCACCTTGAAGGCCGGGAGATTCTGTCGGCGGCTGGGATAATAGAGGAAATAGCCGTCGAAGAAGGGCGACCAGTCGTCCAGCACCTGGACCAGTTCGCCCGATGCGACCTGACGCTCCACGATATCGTTCGGTACGTAGGCGATGCCGTAGCCGTTCACCGCCGCATCGATCATGGCGTAGGAATTGTTGAAGGTGAGCTGACCGCTGACCCGGACGCGCAGCTCCTGTCCATCCTTCTCGAATTCCCAGGCATAGAGTCCGCCGGCTGTCTCGTGGCGCATGTTGATGCAGACGTGCCGGATCAGATCCTGCGGATGTTGCGGTACGCCGTGCATGTCGAGATACGCAGGCGATGCCACGGCCACCAGCCGCCAGTCCGGGCCGATCCGCACGGCGATCATGTCCTTCTCGACGCTCTCGCCCAGCCGGACACCGGCGTCGAAGCCCTCCTCGACGATGTTGCGGAAGGTGCTGTCGAGGATCAGCTCGACATGAATGTCGGGATAGTTCCGAAGGACTGGCTTCAGCTTCGGCCAGACGACGCTTTCGAGGGCGTGGTCGGAGAGCGTCAGCCTGATCGAGCCCGATGGCTTGTCACCCAGCGCCGTCAGCGCCGCGATCTCGTCCTCGATTTCGGCGATCCGCGGCGTGATGGTCTGGAGCAGGCGCTCGCCGGCGACGGTCGTCGCGACGTTGCGCGTGGTGCGGGTTAGAAGGCGAACACCCATGCGCTCTTCGAGTTGCTTAATGGCGTAGCTGATCGTCGACTGCGCGACGCCGATCTTCGCCGCCGCCCGGGTGAAGCTATGCTCCTCGGCGACGACCTGAAACCACCTGAGCTGGTTGAGATCGGTCTTGTCCATAAGGCTTCCCGGTTCTGGCGCAGGCGAGATTAATCGATTTCATCGATTAGTTCATTCAAATTCAGACGGGTAATCGTTCGAAGGTTGAACCGCTATTTTGCACTGCAGCAACGGATGCAGGAGCGAAGCAACATGGCGGTCACCGCCGTATCGCATGAAGGAACCAAGTCGATCGCCTCCTGGGGCGCCGTCCTCTCGATGGCGCTTTGCGTGGCGCTGCTGATCGCCTCGGAGTTCATGCCGGTCAGCCTGCTGACGCCAATGGCCGAAGGACTGCGCGCGACCGAGGGTCAGACCGGACAGGCGATCTCGATCAGCGGTCTCTTCGCGGTCGCGGCGAGCATGATCATCACCACCGCCGCCGGGACGCTGAACCGCAAATGGGTCCTGGTCGCAATGACCGCCTTCATGTTGGTCTCGCTGCTACTGGTCGCAGTCGCCCCGAACTTCGCCGTCCTGATGCTCGGTCGCGCCCTGCTCGGAATCTGCATCGGCGGTTTCTGGGCCTTGGCGACGGCCGTTATCATGCGGCTGGTTCCGGAGAGCGAGGTGCCGCGCGCACTGGCGCTGATGTATGGCGGCCAGGCCATCGCGGCGGCCTTCGCCGCGCCCGTCGGCAGCTATCTAGGCGGCCTGTTCGGCTGGCGCTCCGTGTTCTGGGCGCTGACGCCGATCGTCGCCGTCAACCTCGTCTGGCATCTGCTCGCGTTGCCCTCACTCCCGGCGCGCCAGCGGCAGGATGTCCGGACCATGCTCGGCCTGCTGAAGCGCCCGTATTTCCTGCGCGGCCTCGTCGCCTCGATGCTGTCCTGGGGCTCGGCCTTCACGATGTTCACCTATCTGCGCCCGTTCCTGGAGCTGGTGACGGGGGCGGATGTGACGACGCTCTCCATCCTGCTGCTGGTGCTCGGCTGCGCCGGCTTCGTCGGAACCTGGGCTTCCGGTCGGTTTCTGAGCGGCAGCGTGGCGCCTCTCCTCAGACTTCCCGCGCTGCTGATGGGCGGCTGCACGCTCGGCCTCCTGCTGCTTGGCGGCTCGGTCGTCGCGGCCGGAGTTTTCCTGGCGGTTTGGGGCGCCATGAACACCGCCATGTCGGTGATCTGGATGACCTGGATGTCGCAGAACGCAGACGATGCGCCGGAGGCCGCCGGCAGCCTGATGGTCGCCGCGATCCAGGCCTCGATCCTGCTCGGCGCCGTGGTCGGTGGGCTGTTGCTCGATGGCCTGTCGATCTTCGCGACCTTCATGGGGAGCCTGATCCTGGCCGCCATCGGCGTTGCGCTGATCGGCAACGGTCGACGCCTGCTGAAGCCCGAATAGTCACAGAAGAACGGGAGATATCGATGAATACCAATACAGCCCCGGCGTCGACCCCACGCCTGGACCGTCGCGATCTGATGAAACTGACCGGTGCGGGCGCCGCCGTCTTGGCAGCCGCCCCTCTCTTCAACCTCTCCAACGCAAAGGCTCAGAGCATGCCAGCAGACTGGGACAAGACCTTCCCGAAGAGCGAGAAGGTCGATCACCAGAAGGTCTCCTTCAGGAATCGCTACGGCATCACCCTGGCGGGCGATCTGTACCTGCCCAAGGACCGGGCCGGCCGGCGGCTGGCGGCGCTGGCCGTCGGCGGTCCATTCGGCGCGGTGAAGGAACAGTCATCGGGGTTGTATGCGCAGACGATGGCGGAGCGCGGCTTCGTCACTCTGGCCTTCGATGCATCGTTCACCGGCGAAAGCGGTGGCGAGCCCCGCAACGTTGCCTCGCCGGATATCAACACCGAGGATTTCAGTGCCGCCGTCGACTATCTCGGGCTTCATCCCTCCGTGGACCGCGAGCGGATCGGCGTCATCGGCATTTGCGGCTGGGGTGGCATGGCCTTGAATGCGGTCGCCGTGGACAAGCGGGTGAAGGCCGTCGTCGCCAGCACGATGTATGACATGACCCGCGTCATGTCGAAGGGCTACAATGACAGCGTGACGCTCGAACAGCGCACGCAGGCGCTGGAGCAGATGAGCCGGCAGCGCTGGGAAGACGCCGCGAACGGAACCCCGGCCTACCAGCCGCCCTACAACGATCTGAAGGGCGGCGAGGCGCAGTTCCTGGTCGACTACCACGACTATTACCGGACGCCGCGCGGATACCACCCGCGTGCGGTCAACTCGGGCCATTCCTGGACCCGGACGACGCCGCTATCGTTCATGAACATGCCGCTCCTGACCTACATCAAGGAGATCTCGCCACGCCCGGTCCTGCTGATCCATGGCGAAAAGGCCCATTCGCGCTACTTCAGCGAAACCGCCTATGCGGCCGCAGCCGAACCCAAGGAACTGATGATCATCCCGGGAGCCAGCCACGTCGATCTCTATGACAAGGTCGACGCGATCCCGTTCGACAAGCTGACCAGCTTTTTCAACCGGCATCTGGCCGCGTGACGAAAGCCGGGATCGAAGGAAGTGGCGGCGATCCGAGCGCAACCGCTTCCCTTGGCAAGGAGTGCATCGAATGACACCGGGCACAAACCTTCGTCGCGCCTTGGGCGGCTTGACTTCCGGGTCTTCGCCCATTTCGGCCCTGGCAAATATCCGTTCAAGCTGGCATCGCCCGCGGTTCATTTCCGCGAGCGAGCGTCTCAACGAAGACAGCACGTCAGCCGACCCAAATCGGGCGGTAGCCATTCCGCAGGGCAGCGATGGCACTGGCGGCCACAAGCATGGTACCGCGCTCCGCGTCCGTCACCGGATCGATGCAGACACGAAATGACCCGTAGGCGCCGTCGGCCTCGATGGCGAATCTGCGCTGCTCCCCGTCGCCAACCGCGACGTGATCGACCGGCGTCCGGTCCAGGCCGCGCGAGGCGAAGGCGGCGGTGGCAATGACGTTCACGCCACGGCTCCTGCCAACGACGGAGCGTGCATCGTCGATCACCCCCGACGCAACCGGATTCGACGCCGTGCAGGCCAAGATCGAAACAGTCGAGTCGGGGTCGACCGCCATGGCGGAAAGCGCGTCCAACCCGCCGATCGCGCCCGGCAGCAATCGCAGGCGATGCCCCGTCTGCCCCGCGACCTCGCGCAGATCCCGTTCGAGCGCCGTGGAGACGAGGGCCGCGGCCCCGACCGTCCAGACGTCGGCAAGACGGAGAAGATCGGCTCCGTAAGCGTTGAGTGCGCTCGGCCCGGTGAAGTCGATCAGAAGGTCCGGCGCCAATGCGCCGATGCCGGCAAGCGTGTCGACAACAGGGAAATCCACCTTGTCGGCCGCCGCGACATTCCGCTTGAGGACACCGACGACTTGCCAGTGCGCATCATCCTCCGCCGTCCGCAGGCTCAGGAATGTCCTGGCGATACGACCCAGCCCGACAAGACCCACACGAAGCATCGTTCCACCCTCGCGCTCGGAGGAAAATTCCCCGGAGGCGCGACACGCCGCCGGGTGCCTGCGATCGACCGATCGCTGACGACCGCCGTGGCTATCTCTCGAAGGCCGGGTCGATCGGCACGCGATACCCGTTCACCAGTCGGTTGGTTTCGTTCGCCATGCCGACGACCGCAATCAGTTCCTGGAACTGTTCCCGCGTCATGCCCGCCTTGGCGGCGGCGGCGCTGTGGCTCGCGATGCAGTAGCCGCAATTATTGGTCACGCTGACGGCGACGTAGATCATTTCCTTGACGAGGGGGTCGAGCGCGCCCGGCGCCATCACCTCCCGGACGCTGTCCCAGGTCCGGCGCAGGGTCTTCTCGTCATTGGCGAGGTATTTCCAGAAATTGTTGACGTCGTCGAGCTTCCGCGCCGACTTGATCTCGTCATAGACGGCTTTCACCGCATCGCTGGCTTCGCTGTATTCGATCGCTTTCGGGCGAGGCATCGGCTGTCTCCCAGGGTTCATGCGGCCGGATTGCTTTCGGGGCCGTCACGCGGCCGCGACGACCATGATCTCGACGAGGATATCGGGGTAGGCCATGTCGCCCGTGACGCAGGCGCGCGCCGGCGCATTATCCGGATCGACCCAGCCGTCCCAGACCTCGTTCATGGCCTTGTAGTCGTCCATCGACTTCAGCCAGATGATGCTCGACAGGATCTTGGTGCGGTCACTGCCGCATTGCGCGAGCATGTCGTCGACCTTCGCCAGCGCCTGGGCGGTCTGGCCGGCCACGGAGACCGAGCGGTCATCCGCCACCTGCCCCGCGAGATAGACCGTGCCGTTATGCACCACGGCGCGGCTGCGGCGCCCGTTCGAATCGGCTCTCTTGATCAGCATGGATATCTCCGCGCGGGTTGGCGTCGTTAGGAGCGGTTGACGATCGGGGGCGGGTCGAAGGCGGTCACGGGCGGCACATCGCCGTCGTGGCGCTCGATCTCGACGAGGCAGGATTGCGCGCTCGGCCCCTGCCCCAGGCGCGACGTCCCCAGATCATGGGTCAGGACGTTGGGGTTGCCGTGCTTTTCGAGGCTCCCGGAGACACCCGGCATCGCCGGGTCGAACCAGGCGCCGGTGGCGAGCTGCAGGACGCCGGGACGAACCGCCTCGGACAGCACGGCCGCCGCAAGGCAGGCGCCGCGATCGTTGAACAGGCGGACGATGTCGCCATCGCCGATCCCGCGGGCCTGGGCATCGGCCGGATGAATCCGCACCGGCTCGCGCCCCCGGATCTTGGCGGCGCGGGAATGCGAGCCCTGATCGTATTGGCTGTGGAGCTTGGTCTTGGGCTGGTTGGAGATCAGATGCAGGGGGAAGCGCGCCGCCTTGCCGGCGCCGAGCCATTCCCGCGGCTCGAGCCAGGCCGGGTGGCCCAGGCAATCGTCGTAGCCGAATGAGGCGATCCTGTCGGACCAGATCTCGATCCGGCCGGACGGCGTTGGCAAGGCGTTGGCGGCAGGGTCCTGCCGGAACGCCTCGAACAGGGATGGCTGCCGTTCCGGCTCCGGGAAGAGCAGCGCCCCCTCCTCCCAGAAGGTCTCGAAATCGGGCGGGTTGAAACCCAGCCCCGCGAGACGCTCCTGCGCCGTCTCGTAGAGGAAGCGCAGCCACGCCTCCTCGGCCCGCCCCTCGGTGAAGGTCGCTTCCGCGCCCAGCGCGGCAGCCAGCGCACCGAAGATATCGTAGTCGTTCCGGGCCTGCCCGAACGGCGCGGCGACCCGGTGCGAAGCCGCGAGAAGGCGATCGCGGCTGGAGCAGACGATATCGTTGCGTTCGAGCTGGGTGGTCACCGGCAGGACGATATCGGCATGGCGGGCGAGTGGATTCCACCAGCTCTCATGAACGATCGTCACCTCCGGCCGCTTCCAGGCTTCGAGGAAGCGGTTGAGATCCTGATGGTGGTGGAAGGGGTTGCCGCCGGCCCAGTAGACGAGGCGGATATCGGCATAGCGCCGCTCCTGCCCGTTGAACTGATAGGGTTCTCCCGGCTTCAGCAACAGGTCCGAGATCCGCGCCACCGGGATGTAGTCGTCGACGCCGTTGCTCCCCTGCGAGAAGGACGGCCAGGCGAGGTCGAGGATCGGATTGCCGATACCGTTGACCGAACCGTAGCCGATGCCGAAGCCCCCGCCGGGCAGGCCGATCTGGCCGAGCATCGCGGCAAGCGTGATCGCCATCCAGCAGGGCTGCTCGCCATGATCCGCACGCTGCACCGCCCAGGCCAGCATGATCATGGTCCGCTGGGCCGCCATCCTGCGGGCGAGGCTCCTGATCGCTTCGGCATCGATGCCGCAGATCGCGGCCGCCCACTCCGCCGTCTTGGCGATGCCGTCGCTCTCGCCCGAGAGATAGGGCAGGAATTTGTCGAAGCCGGTGGTGCAGCGCGCGAGGAAGGCCTTGTCGTGCAGCCCCTCGCTCCAGAGCGTGTGGGCGAGGCCGAGCATCAGCGCGGTATCGGTATTGGGCGCGATCGGCAGCCAGGTGGCACCGAAACGCTCCTCGACATCGTCCCGGATCGGCGTGACCGATATGAGCTCGCCTCCGTTCGCCGCGAAGGCTTCCAGGCTCTCGGCCAGGATGTGGCGGCCGATCCCGCCCGAGCTCACCTGCGAATTCTTCAGCGGCAGGCCACCGAACATCACCAGCATCCGGGCGTGGCGGATGATGACGGGCCATGAGGTGTGATCGGTGACGAGCCCGCGGCGGTCGCCGACGACATGCGGTACGATCGCATCGGCGGCGGCATAGCTGTAATTGCCGACGGAGCGGGTATAGCCGCCGATGGCGTTGAGGAAGCGGTGGATCTGGCTCTGGGCGTGATGGAAGCGCCCCGCGCTGGCCCAGCCATAGGAGCCGCCGAAGATCGCGCCGTTGCCGTGCTCCTTGCGGACCCGGTCGAGCTCGCCGGCCGCGATGGCGATGGCCTCGGGCCAGTCCACGGCCACGAAGGGCTCCGCGCCGCGCCCTGCCCCCGTCGCGCGATGGCCCTTTTCGAGGAAGGAGGCCCGGATCATCGGCTTCTCGATCCGCGTGGGATCATCGAGCGCGCCGATCATCGACCGGGCGATGGGAGAGGGCGCCGGGTCCTGCTCGAAGCCTTCCAGCTCGGCGGGCCGGCCCTCGGACATCCGCACGCGATAGGTGCCCCAATGGGTGGCGACGGTCGGTCGTGCGGGCGTCTTCAGCATCGTCGTCGCTCTTAGTCCCGGAGGTCAGCGGATGGTCAGGCGGTCCTTGCCAGATCGGCCGGCTTCACCGCCTCGGCTTCTGCAGCGTCGGAGGAGACCATGCGCCAGGCGAAGCCGAGATGCTCCGAGACCAGCCGGGCGAGCTCGGGCGCATTGCGGCTGAGGAAGGCCTCGGCGATCGGCTCGTGCTCGTTGAAGGCCTTCGCCCAGTTCTCGGCCTGCAGAACCCCGAGATAGCGGGTGCGGTAGAGGCGCAGATTGAGCTGCGCGTGCATCTCGATCAGCACAGGATTGTGCGATGCCGCGGCAATCGCGAGATGGAAGGCCTGGTTGGCGTCGAAATAGGTATAGCGGTCGCCGGCATGATAGGCCTCCGCCATGGTCGCGAGATGCCGGCGGATCGTCTCGTCGTCCAGCGGCGTCGCCTTTTCGCAGGCGAGTTCGGCCGCGAAGACGTCGAGGCGGACATAGACCTCGAGCAGATGTCGGATCTCGTCATCCGACAATGCGACCACGACGGCGCCGCGGTTCGGGATGATCTCGATCAGCCGCTGCGTCGCCAGGATCTGCAGAGCCTCACGCAGCGGCGTCCGCGATATCCCGAACTGCTCGGTCAGCGCCTTCTCCCGGATCCACTCGCCCGGCTTGATGTTGTCGTGGATGATCTCGGAGCGGATATGGTCCGAAATCTGCTGGGTCAGCGATTTCGGCGCCACGACGATCGCCGGCCGCCGGGCGCTCACCGCCGTCACGGCACCACCGGGCATTGCCGGCTTGTTCATGCGCGTCTCCCCGTCGAACCGCTGGTCGATGCGAAATCGAATGCGGCGCAAATTTGATGTTGTAAACCTACATGCCTTGCGTATTGTCGACAACATGAAATCGACAATGACCATGTGATGGGGTCGATGGCCGCATCCTCGCTCCTCAGCCGAAGGACAGTGGCGGAGCCCATTTCGTCCGCCTCGGCCTCGGGCCGGCGCGATCGGCGGCTCGATCGACGTTCTCTCGCACCGCATGTCGAACCCCGCATGAGATGCGGCGGCCCGGGCATAGCGGCGGTCGTTCCCGGGATTCGAGATGCCGGTGCTGGCATGCCGTCCATCGGGACAGCGATCATCCAGCTAAACTTTTCCCAACCTCGCCGTAGCGAGCGTATCGCTTTCCTGAAAGCGACCGGGCACGACGTATTCGTAGATTATTCTACCACAAACGGACGCGAATTCAGTCATTCCATCCCTCGCGGAAGCAGAGAATCGAGCGTAGATGGATTCGTCCGCTTTGAAAAACAGATTGACCTGTTTGAAGAACAGTCTCCAATTTCGACGCAGGCATAGATGACCATCGAAGACCATTTCTCCACCTGACTCCAAGAAAAAGGGGAATGTCATGCCGGATCACTCGTTCGTTCGTAATGGAATTTCGCGGCGCGGCCTTCTCGGCGGTGGCGCCGGCCTGATCGCCGCGCCCTTCATCATCCGCCCGGCTTCCGCCGCCGAGCGGATCACCGTGGCAGATCCCGGCGGCGTCTACGTCACCGGCTTCACCCCCGCCTTCTATGCGCCCTTCCGCAAGACCGGCGCCGAGCTCGTCAACGTCTCCCGCGACTCCGAGCCGACCAGCCAGGTGAAGGCGCAGGTCGACGCCAAGTCCTATGTCTGGGACGTCGTCTCGATCACCCTGTCGTCACGCAAGCTGCTCTCGGATGCCGGGCTGCTCGAGCCATTGCAGTTCTCGGGCGCGGATTACGACGAGCTTCTGCCGCTGGCGAAGCAGCCGGACTGGCTGGGCACCAACGTCTATGGCAGCGTGCTGGGCTACCGCACCGACAACATGAAGGCCCGCCCCTCGAACTGGGCCGATTTCTACGACGTCGCCAGGTTCCCCGGCCGCCGCGCCCTGCCGAAGAGCCCGATCCATACGCTCGAAGGGGCGCTGCTGGCGGATGGCGTCGACCCGAAAAAGCTCTACCCGCTCGATGTCGACCGGGCCTTCAAGAAGCTCGACACGATCAAGCCGCATATCGCGGTCTGGTGGACGAGCTTCACCCAGACGACGCAGCTCCTGCAGAGCGGCGAGGTCGATTTCCTGCCCTCCAGCAATGCGCGCATCCAGGCGGCGATCGACAATGGCGCGCCGGTCGAGATCATCTGGGATGGCGGGCTCTACGGCATGGAAGGCTGGGCGATTCCGAAGGGCTGCCCGCGGGCGGAGCTCGCCAAGAAGTTCATCGCCTCCTGCGCCAATGGCGAGCGGCAGGCGCTCTATACCAAGGCGCTGGCCTATGGCCCGACCAACCAGACGGCGTTCAAGTTCATCGACCCCGCCCGCGCCAAGCAATTGCCGACGGAGCCGGCCAACTTCACCAAGCTGATCCCGAGCAACGACGAATGGTGGGGCGCGAACAAGGACAAGATGTTCGAGCGCTTCAACGCCTGGCTGCTCCGTAGCTGAGGCGCAGGCCCGATGTCGGAGAAGCTGCGAACCGAACAGGTCACCAAGCGCTACAACGACGTGGCGGCGCTGCAGCCGACGACGCTCTCGATGCGCGACGGGGAGTTCCTGACGCTGCTCGGGCCGTCCGGCTCGGGCAAGACCACGCTCCTGTCGCTGATCGCCGGGCTGACCGAGCCGACGGGTGGCGACATCTGGATCGACGGGCGGCGAGTCACCGACGAGCCCTCGGCGAAGCGCGGGCTGGGCATGGTCTTCCAGAACTATGCCCTGTTCCCGCATCTCTCGATCTACGAGAACATCGCCTTTCCGCTGCGCATGCGCCGGATGGGCGCGGCCGAGATCGACGCGGCGGTGCGCCGAGTGCTCGACCTCATCCATCTGCCCCATGTCGCGGAGCGCCTGCCGCGCGAATTGTCCGGTGGCCAGCAGCAGCGGATCGCGTTGGCGCGCTGCATCGTCTACGAGCCCTCGATCATCCTGATGGACGAGCCGCTCGGCGCCCTCGACAAGAACCTGCGCGAGCACATGCAGACCGAGATCAAGCGTCTGCATGTCGAGCTCGGCATCACCATCCTCTACGTCACGCATGATCAGGAGGAGGCGCTGTCGATGTCCGACCGCATCTGCCTGATGAACAATGCCCGGGTCGAACAGATCGGCACGCCGGCGGAATTGTATTTTAAGCCGGCCTCGGTGTTCGCGGCCGGATTCCTCGGCGAATCCAACATCGCCCCTGCGAAGGTGCTTTCGACCGGAACGGAGACCCTGCTCGGTTCTGCCGACGGCTCGACGATCAAGGTGGCGGCCGATGCCGGCCACCGCACCGATGCCGAGGTCAACTGGATGGTGCGGCCGGAACGGCTGAAGCTCATCCGCGACGGCGAGGCGCATGAGAACATCCGGCGCGGCCAGTTGCTCGACGCCGTCTTTGTCGGCGGCTTCACCAAGATCAATGTCCGGCTCGACGACGGCACGACCCTTCTCGCGAAGGAGCTGACATCCGGGCAGCCGCTGCCGGAGCGCGGGCAGAGCGTGACGCTCGGCTGGTCCGCCGCCGACGCCATCGTGCTGCCGCCGGGCGCCTGACATGACGGCCATGTCCGCGCGCGATTACGAACCCGCCCCCGTCGCCGAGCCCGCGATATCAGCGCTTCAGCCGCGGCTACGCCGCGCAAGGCCGCTCCTGCCACTGCTCCCGCTCTTCGCCTTCCTGGCGCTCTTCTTCTTTTTCCCGGTCGGGCAGATCCTGTCGCTGTCGCTGTTCGACCAGGGCGGAGCGATCACCTCCGCCAACTTCGCCAAGGCCTTCTCCGATCCGCTCTATTTCGACGTCCTGCTGATCACCTTCAAGATCGCCGGCTGGACCACGGTGATCTCGGTCGTCGGCGGCTTCCCGGTCGCCTATTATCTGGCAAACGCCGCGCCCCGCAGCCGCAACGCGCTGGTCATCTGGGTTTTGCTGCCGTTCTGGACCAGCTTCCTGGTGCGGACCTTCGCCTGGATGATCCTTCTGGGGCGGAACGGCGCGGTCAACCAGCTCCTGCTCGCGCTCGGCATCGTCGATGCGCCGGCCTCGCTGATCTTCAACCTCACGGGCACGCTGATCGGCATGTCGCATGCGATGCTGCCGCTCGCGGTCATGACGATGCTGCCGGTGATGCAGACGATCGACGGCAACCTGTCGCGCGCCGCGGAGACGCTCGGCGCCGGACGCGCCCAGATCTTCTGGCGCATCTATATCCCGCAATGCATGCCGGGCATCAGCGCCGCCGCGATGATGGTCTTCATCAGCTCGCTCGGCTTCTTCATCACCCCGGCCCTGCTCGGCGGCGCGCGCGAGACCATGCTGACGCAGGTGATCATCACCCAGATCCAGGAGTTGCTGAACTGGCCGGCGGCCAGCACGCTCTCGGTCCTGCTGCTCGCAGCCTCGATCCTGGTCTTCGTCGCCTATGACCGAGTCGTCGGACTGTCGAGCCTGGCCGGCGGCTCCGCCGACCGCTCGGCGCGGACGGTCTCGGCCTGGTCGCGCACTCTCGACGTGATCGGCCGGGCGATCGTCAACGGCCTCGGCAGCCTCTGTGCCGGCATCGGCGCGGTCTTCGCCTGGCTGCTTCCCGCGCGCGCCTTCCGCGGGTTCGGCCGGGGCAGCAGCCTCGCGCTGTTCCTCATCGTCGTCGCCTTCCTGCTGATCCCGACGCTCTTCGTGATCCCGGCCTCCTTCACGCCGGGCAATGCGGTGCAGGCCAATCCGGGCGGCTTCTCGCTGCGCTGGTACGAGGCCGTCTTCGCTTCCTCCGACTGGACCAGCGCCGCCTGGAATTCGCTCGTCGTCGGGCTGGCTTCGGGCGCCGTGGCGCTGGTGCTGGGCACGATGGCGGCCTTCGCGATGGCCTGGAACCGCTTTCCGGGCAAGACCGCCGCGCTCGCGGTGATCCTCTCGCCGCTCATCGTGCCGCGCATCGTCATCGCGGTCGCCCTGTTCTTCCTCTATTCGAAGCTCGAACTGGTCGGGACGGTGTCAGGGCTGGTCATCGCCCATGCCGTGCTGGCCGTGCCCTATGTCGTCATCACCGTGATGGCGGTGCTCGCAACCTATGACCGGCGGCTCGACCAGGCGGCGGCGGTGATGGGCGCGAGCCGGTGGCAGACGCTGCGCCGGATCACCTTGCCGATCATCAAGCCGGGATTGCTCTCCGCCTTCCTCTTCGCCTTCGTCACCTCCTTCGACGAATTGACGGTGGCGCTGTTCCTGACCGGCGGCTCCTTCAACACGCTGCCGCGCCAGATGTGGTCGGACCTGCTGCTCCAGATCAATCCGACGCTCGCGGCCGTCGCGACCTTGCTGCTGGTGCTGATGACCGGCCTCCTGTTCCTCAACGAGCGGTTCCGGCGTTCGGCCGGCCGCCACTGACGCCCACGCGGCACGATCCGGAAGGGTTCCATGCGCAACAACCTTCGCCAGAAGACCTATTACGGCGTCACCGTCGGCATCCTGATGGTCAACAGCCGCTTCCGGCGCTGGCCGGGCGATATCGGCCATGCCGGCACCTGGGACTTTCCGGTGCAGTACAAGATCGTCCACGACGCCGTGCCCTCGCGCATGACGGAGCTGCACCAGTCCAGCCTGCTCGAACCGTTCAAGCGCGCGGCGCAGGAGCTGATCGATGCCGGCGTCGACGGCATCACCACGACCTGCGGCTTCCTCTCGATCTACCAGCGCGAGCTCGCGGATTTCTGCTCCGTGCCGGTCGCGACCAGCGCGCTGCTGCAGGTGCCGATGGTCGAGCGCATGCTGCCGACGGGCAAGAAGGTCGGCATCCTCACCTACAATGCCGAGGTGCTGAACGGCCCCTATCTGCGCGCCGTCGGCATCGCCGAGGACACACCCGTCGTCGGCCTGCCGCAGAGCTCCGAATTCGTCCGCAGCATCCGCGAGGGCGACGACACCGTTCCCTATGACGTGCTGCGCAACGAGGTGCTCGCCGCCGCGGGCGATCTCCTGAGCCGGCATCCCGATGTCGGTGCCATTGTCGGGGAGTGCACCAACCTGACGCCGTTCAGTGCCGATATCGCCGAACGCTTCGGCCTGCCGGTCTTCGACGCGGTCACGATGGTCAATACCTTCCATGCGGCGCTGAAGCCGCGGCGCTTCGGCACGGACTGACCGTCGACGCTGCCATGAAACGCGCTCGGACCTATTCGCCCTGTGACGACATGGGCAGGGCCGCATGAGGAGCCCGCACAAGACGGGAATCGCCGTTATCGGCGGCGGCATCGTCGGCGCGAGCGTCGCCTATGGTCTCGCCGCCCGCGGTGAAAAGGTGACGCTGTTCGACGAGGGCGACATCGCCTTTCGGGCGGCGCGCGGCAATCTCGGCAATGTCTGGGTCCAGGGCAAGGGCGCGGGCGGCCCGGCCTATGCCGACCTGACCCGGCGGGCGGCGAAGGATTGGGACGATTTCGCCCACGATCTCGGGGCCGAGAGCGGGATCGACCTGCATTTCCGGCGGCCCGGGGCGTTCTTCTTCTGCTTCACGGAAGCGGAACTGGAACGCCGCAGCAAGACGCTGACCGATCTGGATGCCCAGGCCACGGTGCCGAGCCGGTTCGAGGTCATGGACAATGCCGGCATCCGCAGGCTGCTGCCCGAGGCCGGCCCCGCGGTGGTCGGGGCGACGTTCTGCAGCGACGACGGCACGACGAACCCGTTCCATCTGCTGCGCGCCCTGCTGTCGGTGTTCGAACGGCGCGGCGACTACCGGCCCGGCCACCCCGTGGAGCGCCTTGCGCCGGACGGCTCGGGTTTTCGGGTGGAGACGCCTCAGGGCGACTGGCTGGCCGATCGGGTGATCCTGACCGCCGGGCTCGGCAACAAGGTACTCGCACCCGGGCTGGGCCTGTTCGCTCCGATCCGTCCCGTCCGGGGCCAGATTCTGGTCACGGAGAAACTGAAGTCTTTCCTGCGCTACGGGATCAGCTTCATCCGCCAGACGGTGGAGGGCGGCGTCATCTTCGGGGAATCCTCGGAAGAGGCCGGGCTGGACGATCGCACCACGCCCGATGTCATCCAGACGACGGCCCAACGCGCCGTCGCCGCCTTGCCGCTGCTCGCCAATGCGCAGGTCGTGCGCAGTTGGGCAGCGCTGCGCGTGATGTCGCCGGACGGCATGCCAGTCTATGCCGAGTCGGCGGCCCATCCGGGCGCCTTCCTGGTCACGGTCCATAGCGGCGTCACGCTCGCGCCGTTCCATGCCGGCCCCCTTGCCACCGCATTGTCCGCCGGCCGGCTGGATCCGGCCTGGCAGCCTTTCTCATCGGATCGCTTCAGTGTTCCAGCGTCTTGACCTCCGGGAATTCGATACCTCGTTCACCTTCGCGGGCAGAGCCATTCCCGCCCGCGAAGGGGAGAATCTCGCTGCGGCCATTCTGCGTGCCGACATCAAGGCCTTCCGCAGCACACCGCGATCAGGGGCCCCGCGCGGCCCCTATTGCATGATGGGGGTATGCTTCGAATGCCTCGTCACGGTCGATGGCGAGCCCAATCGGCAGGCCTGCCTGGAGACCGTGCATGGCGGTATGGTCGTCGAGCCGCAGGCGGGCGCCGCGGAGATCAACCGGTGACCGCCCCGTTCGACGTCGCGATCATCGGCGCGGGGCCGGCCGGCATGGCGGCTGCCGTCATGGCCCGGAAGCAGGGTCTGAGCTGCGTGGTGTTCGACGAGGCCGGCCGACCCGGTGGCCAGATCTATCGCGCCGTTACCGAGCGGCCGGAACGGGATCGCCAGGACATCCTGGGACCGGACTATTATGCGGGTCTCGACCTGGTCGAGGCCTTCCAGCGCTCCGGCGCGGAGCATCGCGCCGGGACGATGGTCTGGTCCATCGCGGAGGGAGAGATCCATTGGCGCTCGCGCAGCGGCTCGGGCGTGACCTTCGCGCGCCGGATCGTCGCGGCGGCCGGTGCGATGGAGCGTCCCTTTCCGCTCCGCGGCTGGACCTTGCCCGGCGTGATGACCGCCGGCGCGGCCCAGATCCTGCTGAAATCCGCCGGGCTGGTGGAGGACGACATTGTCTTCGTCGGTTGCGGGCCGCTGCTCTACCTCGTCGCGGCGCAATATTGTCGCGCCGGCCATCCGCCGCGGCTGATCATCGAGACGACGCCGCGGGGGAATCTCGGCGCGGCGCTCCCGCATCTCCCGCGAGCCCTTCTCGCCGCCCGCTATCTGTTCAAGGGGCTCGGTCTGATCCGCGAGCTGCGGGCCGCGGGCGTTCGGATCGAGCGCGGCGTGGAGCAGGTGGAGCTCGAAGGCGAGGACGCCATACGCGGCGCGAGATGGCGTATCGGCGGGCGCTGGCAGCGCGCCGATACGGGCCGTGTCGCGCTCCATCAGGGCGTCGTGCCCAATGTGAATCTCGCCATGGCTCTGCGCTGCCGGCACCTCTGGGACGAGCGCCAGCGCTGCTGGCGGCCCGCGCTCGACGAGTGGAACCGCTCCAGCCAGCCCTGGCTCTGGATCGCCGGCGACGAAGCCGGAATCGCCGGCGCCGTTTCGGCGCGGCTGAGCGGCGCGCTCGCCGCACTCGACATCGCCCGCGACCTCGGCGCGATCGACGAGCGGGAACGCAACAGGGCCGGCACTCCTTTGCGGGCGGCACTCGGGCGCGACCGCGCCGTCAGGCCGTTCCTGGAGACGCTCTACCGGCCGAGCGACGCCTTCGTCGTGCCGCAGGCGGACGACGTCATCATCTGCCGCTGCGAGGAGGTGACGCGCAGCGAGATCGCGCGGGTCGTGAAGGAGGGCGCGGCCGGCCCTAACCAGGCGAAGGGATTCCTCCGCTGCGGGATGGGACCCTGCCAGGGCCGAATGTGCGGGCATACGGTCACGGAGACGATGTCCGCGCTGAGCGGGAAAGGCCAGGAGGAGATCGGCTACTTCAGGCAGCGCATGCCGATCAAGCCGATCACCACAGGCGAGATCGCAGCCGCAGCCCCATTCGACGGGGAAGGCGCGTGAAGCGGCTCGAAGAACCTCATGAGCGGGGCGATCCGCATGAGTTCTATGAGCCGATCGATAGACGCCGAAGGGAGCGAACGAATTAGGTGCCGGTTGATGCGCCGTGGCCCATCTCGTCATCCGCGATGCGCAGGAGCTGACCGCTGCGCTGGAGCGGGCCGAGGAACTGCTGGGCTGTACCACCGCTAGCGACGAAGAACGCGAGCGCGCGGCAGTCGCCGATGCTGTCGAGACCTATCGGCAATCCAAGCGCCGGGCCGAATCCCGCCTGGTCATTCGCCTTCGGCCGGAGCCGCCGAAATCCGAACCCTGGAGGCTGTCATTCTGCAGCCGCTTCATCACCAGGGCCGCGGTGGAGGGCAAGCTTGAGCATGGCCTCAGACGAAGAGAACAGCAGATCGCGCTCCTCCTCGTTCAGCACGGCTGCGATGGCGTTCTCCAACCAGACCCGCCGCGCATGAATATCGTCGGCCAACACGCGCCGCCCTCGATCGTTGAGGGCAATGAGGATTTCGCGCCGATCGGCATCGCTTCGGGCTCTGACAATGAGGCCCTCCTGCTCCAGACCCGCGAGGATGCGAGTCAGTGACTGGGGCTGAAGACGTTCCTCGGTAGCGAGCTGGGTGGCGGCCATAGGGCCAAGCCGGCTTAGGGTTCCGAGGATGCTGACAGCGGACAGGGTGACCGAACCCTTCGGGCGCTCTGCTCGCAGCCGGCGGCCGAGCGCCAGAACGGCCCGCAGAATCGATATGGCTTCCTCACGGGATGAACTTTCCATATAGTACGCATAGCGTATTATATCGGGAGGCACCAGGACATCCGGAGCGAATGCCGAACCTGAGCACAAGAGCGCATCTGCGGGAGGCTTTTCGCTGGTCCCCTGACGGGAACATCGAGGTCGCCGCGATTCTTGCGGCGGGGCTGGGCATGGCCTGCCCGGTGCTTCTCGCCATGCAGAGAGGGCACCTCGCGCTGGGCCTTGCTGCGGCCATCGGCGGCCTCGCGGTGGGGCGCGTGGAGATTGGCGCAGGCTTGCAGGCACATGCCAAGAGCGAGCTCGATGCGCTCGTTCCCATAGTTCTCGCTGCGCTTTGTGCAGCCCTTCTTGGAGGATATGGCTGGCTGAGCAATGTCGGGCTGCTCCTGCTTTCGGGCATCGCTGCGGTGATCAGCGGCTTCAGTCGCTTCATGGTCGTAGCGGCGACCCGTTTTGTCCTCTTCCTGATGATTGTGAGCGCCGTGCCGCCGGCTGCGGAACCCGTGCGCGCATTGACCTCGCTGGGGTTTGTGGGGCTGATTTCCGCGGGTGCGTTTTGGACCTCCGGGCTCAGCCTGCTTTTCGGCGCCCTCGCCCGCCGAACCCGGCAAGCAGCGCCGGAGCCCGCCGATGCGCCAGTCCGGGTCCCGACGGCACGACAGAAATTCGTCCGCTGGCAACGCTCGCTCGCCGCACCGGCCGGCTGGAGCTACCCTGCAAGGCTGGTCACTTGCCTGGCGATTGCTACGGGGCTGGATATCGCCTGGCCCAACCATCATTTTCACTGGATCGGGCTGACCGTGGCGATCCTGACTCCGCGGCACGTGGAGACTGTGCCGATCAAGGCAACACAGAGGGCGCTTGGCACGGCACTCGGGGTTGCCGCGGCAGGGATCTTCCTGCGGCTGGGACTGCCCGCCTGGGCTCTCGTGGTCGCCATCGGGCTTCTGGCCGCTGTGCGCCCTGTGCTGCGGGGCGGCAATTATCTGGCCTACTCGGCTGTGATGACGCCGCTGATCATCCTGCTCATCGACGCCGGCCGGACGTTGGAGAACGATCTGCTGCTCGATCGTCTCGTCGCCACGCTGATCGGCGCATCACTCGTGGTTGGCGCCAACTTGTTGTTCGTCCAATTCACTGCACGACGAAACGAAAACACGTCCCCGCCCGCAATCGCCCGGTCCCTCGACGACGGTGAGCCGTAGGCGCCGTCGGCGGCGAGCTTGGCCGGCCACAGGCCGAAGCGCTCTTGCGTCCAGTCGAGCATGGTCCGGGTCGAGCCGACCTCGGCCTGCCGGATCGCGCGGCTGGCCTCGACCTCGACGATGACGGCGTGATCGAGATCGATCAGATCGTTGGTGGCATAGGCGAAGAAGGCCTGGCCCTTCAGGGCTCCGGTCCATTGCGCCGCCGGATCGGTGCGGGAGACGAACTTCGGCTAGGCCTCGCTGGCCGCGCCCCAGGTGGCCTCGTCGAGCGTGTCGAGATACTCGCGCACCGAGCGGCGGGTCCGGGCGAGATCGTCCCAGTCGACCGGCTCGGAGGCTTCGGCCGAACGCTGCTTGTTGGCATCAGCCTTGATCAGGCTGGCATCGACCGCAAAGCCTTCGCCGCCGACCAGCCCCTCCGCGATGCAGAGCCGCACGGGCGTCTCGAACAGCTCGCGCAACAGATCGCTCTCGCGGAAGCGGCCCTGCCGGTTCTTCGAGAAGGTCGAGTGATCAGGCGCGCCGCCGTCGAGCCCGGACCGACAGAACCAGCGGTAGGCCAGGTTCAGACGCACCTCCTCGCACAGGCGGCGCTCGGAGCGGATGCCGAAGCAATAGCCGATCAACAGCATCCGGATCATTCGCTCCGGATCGCTCACTTTGCCTAGATCAGGCTGCCTATGTTTCCAACGAGCTGCCCCTTGGCCACAAAAGCATGCTCGGTTTGCCGCAGGACGAAGCCGGACACCGGCGCCTTGATCTCAAGCGCATTCGCGGAAACGCCGCCAATCGGGTGCAGTCGCGCTACTAGTTGCCCACTTTCAACCTTGTCGCCGAGCTCAATGCAATGTTCCACCAGTGCAGGCGCAGGAGCGAGATATTGCCCGTCCGACCCGGCGCTGAAATGCACGCCGGCAAAGGGCACGGGCTCTAGCTGCGGCTTGATCGCGCCGAAATCGGCGAGCGCGCGCAGGAGGCCGTCCTCCATGATCGTCAGCTCTTCGGATTTCATCCGGCCGCCGCCGCCCTCGACCTCGATCGAGGCGAGATCGGCGAGCTTGGCGGCACCGCAGGCCGTCTCGTCGATGCCGTCGACATGCTGGACGAAACGGTAGCCCCAGGCTTCCATCAGCCGATTCAGGCGGGCATCGTCGACCACGCTCTTCTGCGTCGCGAAGCCGAAGACCATCGGCACCACCGAGACGTCGCTGCCGCCGGCATGAACGTCGATCAGCAGATCGACGACGGGGAAGAGCCGCTCCGTCACGAAGGCGCAGAGCCGTTCCGTCGGCGTGCCGTCCGCCTTGCCGGGGAAGCAGCGGTTCATGTTCTGGCCGTCGAAGGGAGAGAGGCGCTTGCCCTTCTGCGAGGCCGGGAAATTGAGCGAGGGGATGATGATGACGCGCCCGCTGACATCGGTCGGCGTCAGCCGTTCCGCCAGGCGGCGCAGCACGATCTGAGCCTCGTATTCGTCGCCATGGATGCCGCCGAGCAGCAGCACCGAGGGGCCTTCGCCATTATTGATGCAGCAGAGGATCTCCCCTGCGATCCCCTCCGGTGGTCCCGCGATCGGGCCGAGGTCGTGGACGGTCTTACCGGGGCGGGCGGGGTCGAAATCGGTCAGCATGAATCCAGATCCTGTCCTGCGGCGGATGCGGGCAGGGCCGCATCCGCCGGCTGGCGTCGATGGTGTGGAGGGGTCAGGCCGCGGCGCGCCCGAGCGCGGCGGCTTTGAGCATCTCGGCCGGCTTGTGGAAGCGCAGCGGCGAGAACGGCTCCAGCGCCTCCGGCTTCTCGCCGGTCGCGATCCATTCGCTGAACAGCCTGGTGAAGCCGAGCGAAATGGCGAAGCCGTGGCCGGACCAGCCATAGCCGTAAATCAGGTTCGGCAACGCCTCGGCCTGTCCGATCAGCGGAATCTGGTCGGCCGCGACAGCCTCCACCCGCGACGCGTCGACGCTGAGCAGGCTGGAGTTGTCGATGAAGGGCATGGTCAGGAGGCCGTCGGTGACGTTCTGCGTCATCGAGCTGAGGGAGCCCTTCCACAGCCCTTCCGGCGTGTAGCCGACATGGGCTCCGCCCGAGAGCATGATCGTGCCGTCCGGGAGCTGCTTCACCGCCAGCCGGCGATGCGCATGGGAGAGCAGGTGGTTGATCGTCCTGTTCAGCGGGTTCGAAACGAAATGCATCTGCGGCATCAGGTTCCAGACCGGGCCGAGCTCATGCGGTTTCAGCACGGGCTTGAGCAGCGCCTCGGCGCCGGCATTGGCGACGACGACGAGGCGCGAGCCGACCGGGACCGTCTCGCCGCTGGCGAGCTTGACCGCCGTCACCGCCCCGCGCGTCTGCACGATCTCGGCGACCTTGGCGCCGGTGCGGATGACGGCGCCGGCCTTAGCCGCCTCCTTGGCGAATTGGCGCGTCGCGAAGCTGTGGTCGCCGACGCCGTCATGCGGGCACCAGATCGCGCCGAGGATGCCGGGAGCAAGCTCAGGCTCGCGGGCGAGCGCCTCGTCGCGCGAAAGCACCTCGGAGGGTGTGCCGAGGCTCGCCTGGACCATCGCGGTCGCTTCCATGCGGCCGCGCACCTCGTGCTCGCGATGGCCGTAGGAGACGTCGTAGATCTTGAGACCGCCGACGCGGCGGTAGCCGACGCCGCCCTCGATCCTGGCCTGGTATTCGGCCCAGAGTTGCTGGGCCAGCGCGCAGACCGGCAATTCGCGCAGGTCGCGGCCGCTGGCGCGCACACCACGCTCGCCGGGCCCGCCCGAGGCACCGCCAGCGATCTCGCCGGCCTCGAGCAGGGTGACGCTGCGGCCCGCCTTGGCGAGTTGATAGGCCAGGCTCGTCCCGTAGATGCCGCCGCCGACGATGACGACTTCGGAGGCGCTGTTGTGATCGGACATCGATCGAATCCTTCGTCTTTCAACTCTCTTGGATGTGGGGGCGTTCAACCGCGAAATGACAGCTCGCGGCGCTGCGGCCCCCGGGCGCAGGGTGGAGAACGGGCGTTTCCTCAACGCAGCGGCGCGGCAGGCGTCCGTCGGGCGTGTTGACGCCCGGCAGGCCCTCGGCGGCGAGCTCGCGAGCGAGCGGGCAGCGCGTGTGGAAGCTGCAGCCGCTGGGTATGGCGAGCGGGCTCGGGATCGAGCCTTCGAGCAAAGCGGGGCGCCCGGCGCGCTGCGGCGGCACCGCAGGCGCGGCAATCGCCATCAGGCTGCGCGTATAGGGATGACGCGGCGCGCCGCAGACCTCCTCGACATCGCCCTGCTCGACGAAGCGGCCGAGATACATGACACCAACCGCGTCAGCCATGTGGGCGACCAGGGCAAGGTCATGGGTGATGACGATATAGGTCAGCGCGAGGCGGGCCTGCAGCTCGGCGAGCAGGTTGATGATCTGCGCCTGTACGGAAACGTCGAGCGCGCTCACCGGCTCGTCGAGGACGAGGATATCCGGCTCGCAGATGATGGCGCGGGCAATGGCGACGCGCTGGCGCTGGCCGCCCGAGAGCTCGTGTGGATAGCGGACCAGATGCGCCGGGTTCAGCCCGACCATGGCGATCACGGCATCGATGCGCGCGGCGCGGGCGGCGCGCTCGCGATGCAGGCCATGCACGGTCAGCGCCTCTGCCAGGGTGTCGAATACGGTCATGCGCGGGTCGAGCGAGGCGCGCGGATCCTGCAGGACGAGCTGGACCTTGCGGCGCAGCGCGCGCAGGCCGGTCTTGTCGAGCGTCGAGAGCCGGGTGCCGTCGATCGTGACCTCGCCGGCAGTGGGCTTGAGCAAGCCGACGACGAGCCGGGCGAGCGAGCTCTTGCCGGAGCCGGATTCGCCAACGATGGCGAAGCAGGTCCCGCGCCGGACGCTGAACGAGACGCCGTCGACGGCGCGCACCACCGGCGCCGCGACGCGGCTCAACAGCGTCTTCCGGCCGCCGAAATGCCGGCTGATCCCATCCACGACGACGATGTCGTCGCTCTCGGTGTCCGGATGTCGGGGCGGCAGGCGGAAGAGCGCGTTCACGACAGGCCCTCCTCGGCGAAGAGGCAGGCGACCTGCCGGCCGGAGACGGTCCGCGGCTCGGGCTCCCGCTCGGCGCAGTCCGGGCGCCCTTGCGTGCGCGGGCAGCGCGGGCGGAAGGTACAGCCCGCCGGGAACTGGCCAATGAGCGGCGGCTCGCCCGGAATGCTGCGCAGCGGCCGGCCGCGCCCCTCGCCGGCACCGGGCGCGGAGGCGCGCAGCGCCAGCGTGTAGGGATGCAGCGGCCGCTCCAGCACGGTCGCGACCTCGCCGCTCTCGACGATGCGGCCGGCATACATCACCGCGACGTCGTCGGCGAAGCGAGCAACGAGGCCCAGGTCATGGGTGACGAGCAACACCGCCATGCCGCGCTTCGCCTGAATCTCGCGCAGCAAGACCAGGATCTGCTGCTGGATCGTGACGTCGAGCGCGCTGGTCGGCTCGTCGGCGAGCAGAACCTGCGGGTCCTGGGCGAGCGCGATCGCGATGACGATGCGCTGTTTCATCCCGCCCGAGAACTGGTGCGGATACATGGCCAGGCGCCGCTCGGGATCGGCGATCCTGACATCCTTCAAGAGGGCGATGCAGCGCTGCCGGACGGCTTCCTTGTCGAGGCTCGATCCGGCGCTCACCGCCTCGGCGAGCTGGGCGCCGACCGTCAGGACCGGGTTGAGGGCGCTCGCCGCGTCCTGGAAGACGACGCCGATCTTGCGTCGGCGCAGCTCGCGCAGGGCCGTCGCGGAAAGCCCGAGCGCGGATTGCCCGCCGATGCCGATCGCTCCTTCCGTGATCGCGACCTCCTGTGGATTGGCGAGCGTGCCGATGGCCCGCAGCAAGGTCGATTTGCCGGAACCGGATTCGCCGACCAGCGCCAGCGTCCGGCCCGGACGGATCGCGAGATCGACCCCGCGCACGACATCGAGCAGGCCGTCGCGGGTCCGGAAGGCCATGCGCAGGGCCTTGACCGAAACGGCGTTCACAGCGTCGGGAGCAGTGGCGGGAATTGTCGGGGAACCGCGGCGCAGGAAGGCGAAGAGCGGCGCCCTCCGGGCAGTACGCCGGCTGGTCGGGTCGTAGATCACACGCAACGCTTCGCCCAGCAGGTTGAAGGCAAGCGCGGAGACGGCCAGGAACAGCCCCGGAAAGGTCGCGAGATAAGGGTGGCTGCGAATATAGGAGCGGCTTTCGCCGAGCATCGTGCCCCATTCCGGGAAGGGCGGCTGCGTGCCCAGCCCGAGGAAGCCGAGGCCGGAGGCCGAGAGAAGCGTCGAGGCGAAGAGCAGGGTCGAGAGCGTCAGGAGCGTGCCCGAAATGTTCGGCAGCACATGGCGCAGGATGATGCGGGCCGGGCTGGCGCCGAGCGCGGCCGAGCCCTCGATATAGGGTTCGGCCAGGATGCTCAGCGTCACGGCGCGGGCCGTGCGAGCGAAGACCGGCACCGCGACCACGCCGACCGCGATGATGACGTTCTGGGTATTGGCGCCGAGGATCGCTACCACCGCTAGCGCGAAGACGATGTCGGGAAAGCTCAGCATGATGTCGATGGCGCGCATCAGCACCGCCTCGATCCAGCCGCGCCGCCAGGCGGCGAGGATGCCGAGCGGCACGCCGATGAGGAACGCCACGGCGACACCGCCGACACCGATGCCGAGCGTCGCGCGCGCACCCACCAGCACGCGGCTGAAAACGTCGCGGCCGAGCTGGTCGGTGCCGAACCAGTGGGCGGCGGAAGGCGGACGCAGGGTCTGGGCGAAGTTCTGGCGGAAGGCATCCTGCGGCGCCAGCATCGGCCCGAAGACCGCGAGCAACAGGTAGAGCACGACCAGCGTCAGCCCGATCGCGCCCTTGGGCTGGGCGAGGATGCGCCACAGCAGGGTCCAGCGCCGGCGCGGAGGGGCAGCGTCGGATTTCGCGGCGAGAGGGGGAGCGCCGGCGGCCATGTCCTGCACCAGGCTCATGCCGGCCTCTCCTGCTCGCGGGTGCGCGGGTCGAGCCATTGCGTCAGCAGGTCGGTGACGAGGTTGATGACGACGAAGAAGACCGCGAACATCAGGATCGCGTACTGGATCACGGGATAGTCGGCGCGCGAGACCGCATCGACGAGCAGCCGGCCGACGCCGGGGATGCCGAACACAGTCTCGGTGACGACCGAGCCGCCGAGCATGCCTCCGAACTGCACGCCGGCGACGCTCACCGCCGCGATCAGCGAGTTGCGCAAGGCATGGGCGAGCACGACACGGGTTTCGCTCAGCCCCTTGGCGCGGGCGGTGTCGAGATAGTCCTTGCCCATCGTCTCGGTCAGGCTGGCCGCGACGAGGCGGCTGAACATCGCGGCCGGCCGCGTGGCGATGACGAGGATCGGCAGGACGAAATGCGCCGGTGTCGAGGCCCCGGCCGCCGGCAGCCAGCCGAGATGGACCGCGAAGAGCCAGATGCAGAGCAGGCCGAGCCAGTAGATCGGCATCGAGATCCCCGCGAGCGTCAGCACGGTGATCGCCGCATCGGCGAAGCCGCCCGGGCGCATCGCGCTGACAATGCCGGCGAGCGTGCCGACGACGACGCCGATGACGAGCCCGCCAATCGAGACGATCAGCGTGTTCGGCAGCCGCTCCGCCAGTTCGACGACGACGGGGCGATGGGTGCGGAAGGAGGTCGCGACGGCCGGGTCCCAGATGCCGCGCAGGAAATGGCCGTAGCGCGTGAGCAAAGGCTCGTTCAGGCCGAGGAACTGACGGATGCTCTCGATCTCCTCGTTCGAGGCGGTCGGCCCGGCGAGAATCTGCGCCGGGTCGCCCGGAATCAGGTCGACGAAGAGAAAGACGAGCAGCGAGACCGCGAACAGCGTCGGCAGGGCTCCGCCCAGGCGTCTCAGAACGAACATCGTCCGGCCCTCCGCTTGCGTGGCGCCGGAGCATTTCCGCGTTTTCCAGAAACGCGGAAATGCTCCAACTCTTTGTTTGATCGCATTTTCTTCACGCGAACCCGTGCCCACTTCGCTCGAGAAAGCGCTAGTTCAGGGTCACCTTGTCGAAGACCAGCGTCTCGTTGGGCTGGACGGCGAAGCCCTGGACGCGGTTGGCGACGCCGATCGCCTGGGTTTGGTACCAGAGGAAGAGGAAGGGCTGATCCTTCCAGACGATCTCCTGGACCTCGCCATAGATCGCCTTCTGCTTCGCCGGATCGGTCGTGGCCCGGCCTTCCTTCAGCAGGGCGTCGACGCGCGGATTGGAATAGCCGGTGCGGTTGGCGCCGACGCCGGTGTAGAACAGGCGGTAGAGCGTGTAGTCCATGCCCGCCGTGGCGCGCCCGACCATGCCCATATTGTCGGTGCGCTGGGCCGGCTCCATGCCGACCACCTTGGTCCAGGTCCCGCGATCGACGACGAGCGGCGTCGCCTTGATGCCGACATCCTCGAAGGAGCCGGCCAGGGCCTGGCAAACCTGCACGTCCTTGATGTAGCGCCCGGTCGGGCAGGTGAAGCTGAGCGCGAGCTGGCCGGGCTTGTAGCCTGCTTCCGCGAGCAGCTTTTTGGCGCCGGCCGGATCGAACGGGATCGGCGGGAAGGTCTTGCGCAATTCGTCCTGCGTGCCGGGGCCGACCATGCCGACCGAGGGCGTGCCGAGCCCGCCGAGGACACCCTTGGCGATGCCCTCGCGATCGACGGCGAGGTTCAGCGCCTGGCGCACCCGCGGATCGGCCAGCGGGCCGCGCAGCACCATCTCCATGTTGATCGAGAACATGCTCGGCGGGGTGACGACCTTGGCGCTCTTGAGCGCATTGATCGCGGCGATCGATTCGGGCGGTACGCGCTCGACGATGTCGGCGGCGCCGGTCTCCATCAGCGCCATGCGCGAGCCGTCCTCCGGCACCACGGTGAACTCGATCGCCTTCAGCGTGGCCGGATAATCGCCCGCATATTTCGGATTGGGCACGAGGCGGAAGCCTTCGCCGCCGACATAGCGCTCGACCATATAGGGGCCCGAGCCGACAGGCTTGCGGCCGTACTCAGCGCCCATCTCCTTGAGCGCCTTGACGTTGACGATGCTGGCTGCGGTGCTGGCGAGCAGCATCAGCACGTGGCCGTTGGGCTCGGCCATGTGGAACTCGACCGTATCCTCGCCGACCGCCTTCACCGTGCCGAGCGAAGCGTAGAGCCCGCGATAGATCGAGCCGGTCTTCTCGTCGAGCATGCGGTTGAAGCTCGCGGCCACCGCCTCCGCGTTCAGCGGGTCACCGTTGCTGAAGGTTTTCCCCGCCCTGATCTTGACGGAGAAGACCTTGCCGTCCGGCGAGAAGGAGGAGTCCGTCGCGAGGCTCTTCTGGACGTTGTTCTGCGGATCGAGCCGGAAGAGCCCCTCCAGCACCGCGAGATCGACCGCATTGCCGACCGGCAGGTCGTTGAAGGCCGGGTCGAAGGTCGCCGGATCGGCACCCACGGCGACGCGCAGGACCCCGGCGGGCTGCGCGAAGGCCTGGGCGGCGAGGAAAGAGAGGCCCGTGGCCAACGCCGCCACGGTGCAGGAATGACGAAGGCTGCGCATGTTCTGCTGTTCCCCAAGCTGGCAATTTCGTCGGTCCGGGCAAGCGTCATGGCGCGCGCGAGCGCCCCACCACCGTCCCGGTGCGAAGTCAGTCTCTGGTTTTTTGGCCGCCTTCCCGGTCATCCGGTCGAAAGTGCGGATAACGGCGACATCGGTCAGCAGATCACAGCATTCGATCTGCCTCAAATTCATAAATTTACGATCTATATGAACTCAGGTTATGGTCATGCCATGCATTACCGCCAGGTCGAAGTCTTCAAGGCGATCATGGATTCCGGCTCGATCACCGAGGCGGCCAACATCCTGCGCATCTCGCAGCCCGCGGTCAGCAAGGCCCTCAAATTGCTGGAGGCCGAGCTGGGCTTGCGGCTTTTCGCGCGCACGACCAAGGGCATCGCCGCGACCGAGGAGGCGCGGCTGCTCTATACCGAGGTCGAGCGCACCTATTTCGGCATGCAGAATCTGGCGCGCTTCGCCGCCGGTCTCAGCGACCGCAAACAGGGGCGCATCGTCGTCAGCACCATTCCCGCGCTGGGCATCGCCTGGCTTCCGGCGATGATCGCCCGCTTCTCCGAAGCGCATCCCGACGTCACGATCTCGCTGCATTCGAGCAATTCGGCCGACGCCGCGCGGCTGGTCGGCAGCGGCGAGATCGATCTCGGCATCGCCCAGCTCCGCAGCGAGGAGTACAATCTCTCCCGTCGCAAGCTGTTCGACCTCGAAGGGGTCATCGCCTTGCCGGAAGGGCATCGGCTCGCGGGCAAGCCCTTCATCGAGGCATCCGATCTCGCGAATGAGAGGATCATCGCGCTCGGCCCCGAGGACGAGTTCCGCCGCAAGCTGACCCAGGCTCTGGAAAGCGACGGCCAGCATCCCCGGACGATCATCGATGCAAGTCTCGGCCTGACCATTTGCGCGCTCGCGGCCGCCGGCTGCGGCGTCGGCATCGTCGACAGCGAGGCGGCGCGGATGCGTGACGGCCATGGCCTCATCTTTCGCAGCTTCCGGCCGGCGATACGGGTTCCGATCTTCCTGTTCCGCCAGCGCGGCCGGCCGACGAGCAAGCTGGTCGAAACTTTCATCGCCAGCCTCAAGCCGCCGCCGCCTTTCCGGAGCGCGGCGGGCTGAGCCTGACCGCGGCCGACCCAGCTCTCTGCCCGGGGCCTTCCCACAATGCCTCAGGCGCTTCCCCGCAGGACGCCATTGGGGGAGTATCGCTCCGCGAACTGCGCAGCCACGGGCACAGGACGCAGCGGTCGCATGTCTGCGAGGGGACGGATGACGGTGAATCTCAGGCATGTCGAGCTTTTCCGCCACATCATGCATCTCGGCACGCTGACCCAGGCGGCCGAGATGATGTCGGTCTCGCAGCCGGCCGCCAGCAAGATGCTGAACCAGCTCGAGCGCAGCACCGGCATCATCCTGTTCCAGCGCATGAAGGGACGCCTCAAGCCGACACGGGACGGCGAGCTGTATTTCGCGGAGGTTCAGCGGACCTGGGAAAGCGTCGAACGTCTCGAGCGGATGACGAAGGACATTCGCGAACTGCAGTTCGGGCGGCTCAATCTCGGCGTCATGCCGATGCTGGCAGGGACGCTCATCCCGCCTTTGCTGACGCGCTTTTGCCGGCAGCACGAGAAGACCTCGGTCAAGCTGCATTCGCGCAGCTCCGACCGCATCATCGAATGGGTCATCGCCGGGCAGATCGATGTCGGGATCACCGAACATTTCACCCCGCATCCCAATGTCGTGTGCCGCCTGATCGCGCGCATCCCCAATGTCTGTGCCGTGCCCGAAGGCCATCGCCTCGCGGGGCTGAAGACGATCCGGCCCGAGGATCTCGACGGCGAGAACTTCGTCTCGATCGGATCGCCGGATCGTCGCATCTTCGTCGAGAAGGTCTTCGAGCAGGCAGGCGTGCTGCCGCGCATGTTCATCGACGCGCCAATGGCCAACGTCGCCAGCGCCCTGGTCGCGAACGGCGCCGGCATCGCGCTGGTCGATGAGCTCAACGCGCAGAGCTTCATCGGACGCGGCCTCGTCGCGAAGCCCTTCACGCCGGAAATCTTCTCTCCGGTCTGGCATCTGCGTCCGAACACCCTGACGGGCTCCTCGCTGGCCGACGCACTGATCCGGGATATCGAGGACGAGCTGGAACGGCTCGGCTACAGCGCGGATTCGTGAGGAGCGGGAGGGCGCCGCAAAGGTCCAGGTCGGCACGGACGCCATAACCTGCAGGAATGAACTGGCAAAATCATATTCTTTGACGCCTCGATTTCCGGTCCATACCTTCGCTGTCATTGACATAGATCAAACAAACGGGACCCGGTCCTGGCTGCGCCGCACAGCGCATCCAGAACACGGGAGATCTATGGTCAATCTGAACGGGAGATACTGGCCGCAATGCGGGTTTTCGTCTTTCTGACGAGGAGGCTGATCTTTGCGATCATCCTGATGCTCGGCGTCAGCGCAGCGATCTTCTTCCTGATCAACGCGATCGGCAATCCGATCGAGCTGATGATGGCGGAGACGCCCGGCATGACCGGCGAGGTGATCGAGCGCATGAAGTCCTATTACGGGCTCGATCAGCCGCCGCTCACCCGCTACCTGCTCTGGCTCGGGCGGCTGCTCCACCTCGATTTCGGCACCAGCATCGTCTATAACCAGCCGGTCGGTTCGCTGATCCTGACCTGGGGCTGGCAGACCCTCAAGATTCAGGTCCCCGCCATCCTGATCGCGCTGGCAATCGCGATCCTCTTCGGCGTCACGGCCGCCCGCCGCCAGCATTCGCGCTCGGATTTCGCGGTGATGGGCACGGCGCTGCTTGGCCAGTCCCTGCCGGCCTTCTTCCTCGGCATCCTGCTGATCTTCCTGTTCTCCTACACGCTCGACTGGCTGCCGAGCTACGGCGCCTATTCGACCCGCAACCCGCTCGGCGGCAGCCCGACGCTCGACGCGCTCTGGCACATGGTGCTGCCCGTCGCGATGCTGACCTTCTTCAACACCGCGACGCTGACGCTGCTGATGCGCTCGAACATGGTCGACGTGCTGAAGAGCGACTTCATCGCGGCGATGCGCGCCAGCGGCATTCCCGAGCGGCGCGTCATTTACGTTCACGCGCTGCGGGCCGCCTTCATCCCGATGCTGACCTATCTCGGGCTGCTGATCGGCCTGATGCTCGGCACCGCGCCGGTGACGGAATCCGTCTTCACCTGGCCGGGGCTGGGCTCCCTCTATGTCGCTGCGATCCACCAGCTCGACTACCCCGTCATCATGGGCGCGAGTGCGGTCATCGCCTTCATGCTGATCTGCACGACCCTCCTGACGGACGTGATCTACGTCCTCATCGATCCCCGCATCAGCCTGGAGTGAGCGGCGTGACCGACCAGACGATCGCGAGCCACGCATCCCTGCCAAAGCCGCTGCCCAAGCCCGCAAAGGGGATCTGGCGGCAAGGTTGGCAGCGCTTCACGAAGAGCCGCACCGGCATGCTCGGCCTCGTGCTCGTCATGCTCGTCGTCGCGACAGCGGTGATCGGCCCCTTCCTCGCGCCCTTCGATGCGCATGACCAGAGCCCGATGCTCGACCCCGGCGCCAAGGCGCCGCCGAGCTGGACGCATTGGCTCGGCACCGACCGCATGGGCTACGACGTGCTCAGCCGCCTGATCTACGGCGCGCCGACGGCGCTCGCCGTCGGGCTCGGCGCGATGTCGATCGCCTCCGTGATCGGCGTGCTGGTCGGAGGCTTTGCCGGCTATCGCGGCGGAACCACCGACGAGGTGCTGATGCGCTTCACCGATTTCTTCCTGGTCATCCCGATGTTCGTCGTCATCCTCGCCGTGGTGCGGTTGCTCGGCGTCGCCATCGTCAACACGCCCTTCGAAAGCGTGCCCTATCTCAATCTCGGCGTGATCATCCTGCTGATCGGCGTCTTCTCCTGGGCGCCGATCGCGCGGATGACGCGGGCCGAGTTCCTGCGGCTCAAGAACCAGGAATTCGTCGAGGCGGCACGCTGCATCGGCGCGACCTCGGGCGACATCCTGTTCCGCCACATCCTGCCGAACGCCCTGCCCTCGCTCGTCGTCATCGTGGCGCTCGGCATCGGCGGCGCCGTGCTGGCGGAGGCGATGATCGGCTTCCTCGGCTTCGGCGATCCGGCCGCAGTGAGCTGGGGCCAGCTCCTCTACTTCAACTACGAGGCGCTCAAGGTCGCGCCCTGGGCTTCGCTGAGCCCCGGCCTCGCGATCTTCATCACCGTGCTCGGCTTCAACCTTCTGGCGGATGGGCTGACCGACGCCTTCAACCCGCGGGCCAAAGTCTGATGATGAGCGTCGCCGCCGAAACGCAGGCCGCTGCCGCCTTGCCCGGACAGCCCGAGGCTGCAGCCTCGCAGGCGCCCGTGCTGGTCTCGGTAGAGAAACTGCATATCCAGTTTCCGCCCTGGAACGCGCCGATCCGGGTCGTCGAGGATGTCAGCTATCAGGTGCGTGCCGGCGAGACGATGGGCATCGTCGGCGAATCCGGCAGCGGCAAGACGCTGTCGAGCCTGGCGATCCTCAACCTCCTGCCGCCGCCAGCGCGGATCGCGGGCGGGCGCATCCTGTTCGAGGGCGAGGACCTCGCGGCGAAATCGCAGCGCGAGATGCAGAAGCTGCGCGGGCGGCGCCTCACCATGATCTTCCAGAACCCCGGCTATTCGCTCAATCCGCTGCTGACTGTCGGCGCCCAGCTTGCCGAGATCCTGAAGGTTCACGAGAAGCTGCCGCGCGCGGCTGCACTGCAGCGCGTCGAGGAGCTGTTCCGTCTCGTCGGCATCACCGATCCCGGTCCGCGCCTGTCGCAATACCCGCATGAGATGAGCGGGGGCATGAAGCAGCGGGTCTGCATCGCGCGGGCGCTGCTGTGCAATCCGGCGCTGGTGCTTGCCGACGAGCCGACCACGGCGCTCGACGTCACCATCCAGGCGCAGATCCTCGACCTGCTCGAGGATCTGAAGCAGCGGCTCGGCATGTCGATGATCTTCGTCACCCACGATATGGGCGTGGTGGCGCGCATAGCCGACCGGATCACCGTGATGTATGCCGGCCAGGTCTGCGAGACCGGCGACAAGCACGCCGTCTTCGCCCGGCCGTCGCACCCCTATACGCAAGCCCTGCTCGCCTCGACGCCGCGGATCGACAAGCGCTACGCCGTTGATGCCGAAGGGAGGCGCGAGCGCCTGCCGACGGTCGGGCTCGCGGCGACGCCGGGCCAGCCGCTCGGCGGCGGTTGCCGCTTCGCCGGGCGTTGTCCGGAGGCTGCGCCGGACTGCACGCGGCTCGTGCCGCAGGCCGCCGCAATCGAGCCCGGCCGCGTCGTCCATTGCCTGAAGCGCGGCAGCGCTGGAGTGCCCGGCCATGGCTGAGACCGCGATCGCTCCCGTGCCCGAGCCCCGCCAGCGTACGAGCCGTAAGCCGCTGCTCAGTGTCGACGGGCTGGTGAAGAGCTATCCGCTGCACCGGCGCGGCCTGTTCCGCCAGAAGGTCACCGGGGAAATCCGCGCCGTCAACGACATCAGCTTCAGCCTGGACGAGGGCGAGACGCTGAGCATCGTCGGCGAGAGCGGCTGCGGCAAGACCACCGCCGCTCGCTCGATCCTGCATCTCGTCCCGCCGAGCTCCGGCGCGATCAGGCTCGGCGATACCGATGTGCGCGCGACCTTCTCACGCGACCGCCGGCCGGAGGTGCTCGCGCTGCGCCGGCAGATGCAATACGTCTTTCAGGATCCCTATCTCTCGCTCAACCCGCGCTGGAGCGTCCGGCAGATCCTGTCGGAGCCGCTCAGGGTTCACGGCCTCGTTCCCCCGGCGCAATGGGACGGCGCGGTCGAGGCGCTGCTGGAGCGCGTCGGGCTGCCGGCCGAGCATGCCGACCGCTACCCGCATGAATTCTCCGGCGGCCAGCGCCAGCGCATCGGCATCGCACGCGCGCTCGCCGTCGAGCCGCGCCTGCTGATCTGCGACGAGCCGGTGTCGTCGCTCGACGTCTCCGTGCGCGCCCAGATCCTCAACTTGCTCGCCGAATTGCAGGAGGAGCTGAAGCTCTCCTATCTCTACATCTCGCACGATCTGAGCTCGGTGCGCTTCCTCAGCAACCGCATCGCGGTGATGTATCTCGGCAATCTCGTCGAGATCGGCGAGGTCGACGAGATCTTCGCCCAGCCGCGCCATCATTATACCGCGGCCCTCATCTCCGCGATTCCGGTGCCCGATCCGGCCCGGCAGAAGCCGCGCGACGCGATCAGCGGCGAGATTCCCAGCGTGGTGAAGCGGCCTTCCGGCTGCGTCTTCCACACCCGCTGCCCGGCGGCGCTGCCGATCTGCTCCCGACAGGTTCCGCCGCTCGCCGCCCCGGACGGCGCCCACGCCTTCGCTTGCCACAACCCGCGCTAATGCGGACCAGACCCACAGGACATGCCATGATGAACATCATCGTCGTCGGAGCCGGAATCGTCGGCAGCTCGGTCGCCTACCGGGTGGCGCAGGGCGGGGCGAAGGTCACCGTGCTGGAGGCCGACCGTATCGGCGGCGGCACCTCGGGCGTCAGCTTCGCCTGGACCAACTCCAACAACAAGACTCCGCGCCCCTATCACGACCTCAACGTCGCCGGCATGCGGGCCCATGCGGCGCTGAAGGAGGAATTCGGCGCCACGCCCTGGTTCCACCAGAGCGGCAGCCTGGAATGGCGCGTCGATCCGGCGGAGGCCGCTGCGCAGGCCGAGAAGGTCAAGCGGCTGCGCGACTGGGGCTACGCGGCCGAGTTCATCGACAAGAAGCGCCTCGGCGAGCTCGAGCCGGAAATCGCCCTCGATGCGGTTCCGGACGAGGCTCAGATCGTGTTCTGCCCGGAGGAGGGCTGGGTCGATCCTGTGCTCTATGCCGGCACCATGCTGCGTGCCGCGCGCCAGCGCTACGGTGCCGCGCTCAAGACCGGCGTCAGGATCACCGGGCTGGAAACGCGCAATGGCCGCGTCGTCGGCGCGCGGGACGAAAGCGGCGCGCTCCATGAGGCCGATCTCGTGATCAACTGCACCGGTCGCTGGTCGAACGAGACCGTGAGCCAGACCGCGCCGAACGTGCCGCTCGCGCCGACGATCGGCTTCCTGGTCTTCACGCCGCCGGTCGGCGTCGCATTGCGCCGACCTTTCCACGCCCCCGATGTCGATGTCCGGCCGGACGGTGCCGGGCGGCTGATGGTGCGCAAGGATTCGCTCGACGACCGCTTCGCCGCACTGGAAAGCCGCACGCCGGATTGCGAGGAGGCGCGGATCGCCATCGCCAGCGCCGCCGAGATCCTGCCGGGGTTGAAGGGCGTCAAGGCCGAGGCCGTGCGCACCACGATGCGGCCGATTCCGGCGGACGGGCTGTCGACGGTGGGGCCGGCACGCGGGGTCGACGGCTACTACGTCGTCGTCACCCATAGCGGCGTCACGCTCTCGCCCTTCCTCGGCCAGGCCGTGGCAGACGAGGTGCTGCATGGCCGCCAGCGGCCGGAGCTGGAGGCGTTTCGCCCGGCGCGCTTCCAGGCCTGAGCGACACCGTCACTTCCGTTTCCAATCAACCAGAAGAGGGGACAACGATGTCTGAGAAATCGACGCGACGTGACGTTCTGAAATGGACCGGCGCGGGGGCCGCTGCGCTCGCCGCCGGCGGCCTGCCCGAGCCCGCTCTGGCGAAGCCGCCCCACTTCAAGCTCTATCTGATGATCTTCAACAACCTGCAGTCGCGCATGATCTGGACCGATTTGATCGGCAAGCAGTTCGCGCGGCTCGGCATCGACGTCAATGCGAGCTACCAACCGCCTTCCGTGGTCATCGCGCGGCGCGCCAACGACAGCGGCAAGACCCATGTCGAGGGTGGCTTCGACATGTATTCGGAGCGGATCTACTATAACGGGCTGGCGCCAAGCCCCGAGGCGCTGTTCCACAGCAAGAACGTGCCTCCGAACGGGCAGAACTACTATCGCGTCGCCGACCAGCAGATCGACGCGGCCATCGAGACATATTCACGCGCGATCACGCCCGAGGACCGCAAGACGGCGATGGCCGCCTTCGTGAAGCGCTGGTACGAGATCGAGCCGCTGCACATCGTCTTCTATCCGGAAGAGGTGATCATCACCAATCCGAAGCTGAAGGGGATGGAATCGACGACCTATAACCCGGTCTTCTATCCGCGGCCGGAGGACTGGTCGATCGAGGGCGCGACCGGTGACGTCACCGCGACCTTCGCCTCCTGGCAGCCGCCGAGCCAGCTCATCCCGATGTATGGCAGCGGCTATAATGAATCCAACATATTCGGCCCGGTCTACAACGCGCTGATGGAATATGACAGCTGGGCCAACAAGAAGCTTGTCCCGGCGCTGGCTGAAACGGTCAAAGGCTCGGAGGATGGCAAGAGCTGGGTCATCAGCCTGCGCAAGGGCGTGAAATGGCATTCCGGCGAGGAGTTCACCGCCGAGGACGTCAAGTTCACCTGGGACACGATCATCGACAAGACCTATGCGAGCCTGTTCCAGGCAACGCTGTCAGCGGTGATGGGTTCGCGCGACGCCTATAAGGTGACCGGCACGCACGAGATCACGGTGACGCTACCGCAACCGAACATGTTGTTCTACGACTTCCTGTTGCCGGTCATCGCGATCATGCCGAAGCATGCCTACAAGGACATCAAGCCGGAGGAATTGCGAGGCCACGTCATCTCGACCTGGCTTGGCACCTTCCCGGTCAAGACCTCGGACGGCAAGGTCTTCGCGGCGAAGGGCGGCGTCGGCACCGGGCCCTGGATCCCGCAGGGCTTCGACCCCTCGCGCAAGGCCTACAAATACAGCAAGAACGAGAACTACTGGCGAAAGACCGACGGCAACGTCAAGACCTTCTACGTGGTCAACATCGAGGGCGCCGATGCCTTGCTCAGCGCCATCAAATCCGGCGCCATCGACGCGCATGACCCGATGTACGATGTCGGCGGCCTGCTCAGCACCGTCGATCCGTCATGGGGCAAGGTCAATCGCTTCGACTCGTTCAAGTGGATGCAGACCTGCCTCAACCTGAACCATCCGGTCTTCGGCACCGGCGTCGAGACGCCGCTCGGCAAGAAGGATCCGAGCCGCGCCGCGGAAGCGGCGATGTATGTCCGCAAGGCGATGAGCCACATGATCCCGCGTGAGCAGATCATCAAGAACGTCGTTGCCGGCTTCGGCAAGCCCGGCACGGTGCCGATGCCCTTCACCTCGGAATTCTACGACCAAGACCTGCTGAAGCCGATCGCCTACGACTTCAACCTGGCGAAGCAGTACATGGAAAAGGCCGGGTACACCTACTGACGTCCCGGGCCTCGTTGCGACGGGCCGGGCGATCTCGTCCGACCCTCCCAAACCACCACAAAACTCCCAAGGATCAAGATGATGCGTGTCGCTGTGCTCGGTGCGGGCTCGATTGCCTATGGCAATGCCGCCCTTCTTTCCTCCCTCGGCCATGAGCCGGTGCTGTGGTCGCCATCCGGCAAGAGCGGCCGGAGCCTCGCCAAGGGCGAGCCTCTGACGGCGACCGGCAGCCTGACCGGCAGCTTCAAGGTCGCGGTCGCCGCGAGCGCCGCCGAGGCGGTCGCCGGGGCCGGGGCGGTGCTCTTCGCCCTGCCGGCCAATGGCCACCGCGCGGCGATGGACGCCGCCGCCCCGCATCTCGCGGTCGGGCAGGTCGTCATCATCAGCTCCCACACCTCGTTCAGCGGCCTCTATATCGCCCGCAAGATCGCCGAGCGAGGGCTCGACGTGCCGGTCGTCGTCTGGGGCACGACGGTGACCGCCGGGCGCAGGACCGGAGATGCCAGCGTCAACGTCTCGACCGTCCGCTCGAAGGTCGACATCGCGACGATTCCCGTCTCGGCCTCCAAGCGGGGGCTGACAATCTGCCAGCAGCTGTTCGGCGATCGCTTCGTCCAGCGCGACGACGCGCTGGCGATTTCGCTGTCCAATCTCAACCCGCAGAACCATCTCGGCATCGCGCTGTGCAACTTCACCCGCATGGAGCATGGCGAGACCTGGGGGCAGAACGAAAACAACACCGATTCCGTCGGCCGCCTGCTCGAAGCCCTCGACGCCGAGCGTCTCGCCATCGCGGAAGCCGCCGGCTACAAGGTCCGCACCATCCGCGAGCACTACAATCTCTCCTTCCATGTCGAGCCCGGACCGGTCGGCGAGATGGCGCGCCAGCTCGCGGCCCGCGGCAATGGCGGCAACGGACCGAGCAGTATCGACACGCGCTATGTCCTAGAGGACGCCCCCTTCGGCCTGCATCCGACAGTGCTGCTCGGCAAGCTCGCCGGCCGGCCCGCGACGCTGCACCAGGCCGGCGTCGACATCTTCTCGGCGCTCTATGGCCGGGATTTCGCGGCGGAAAACGATCTGCTCGGCGAGATCGGCCTCGAAGCGATGTCGCTCGCCGAACTGAAATCGCTGGTGCGCGACGGCTGGGCTGCGAAGCGCGCGGCGTAAGCCTATTCGAACCTCCCCCTTCTCTAGCGGATATGGATCATGACTGAGATCATTGTCGTCGGCGCCGGCGTCCTCGGGACGTCGGTCGCCTACCGGCTGGCGCGCGCCGGCGCCAAGGTCACCGTGCTCGAGGCGACACGCGTCGGCGGCGGGACATCCGGCATCTCCTTCGCTTGGACGAACTCCTCGAACAAGACGCCGCGTGCCTATCACGACCTCAACGTGGCCGGCATGCGGGCCCATGCGGCGCTGAAGGACGAGTTCGGCGCGACGCCCTGGTGGCACGGCGGCGGACGCATCGAGTGGCGGGCGGAATCCGAGCAAGCCGCGCTGAAGGCCAAGGTCGAGCGGCTGCGGAGCTGGGACTATGCGGCCGAATGGATCGACCGCAAGCAGTTGCTGGAGCTGGAGCCGGACATCGCGCCCGAGGCCGTCGGCGACGCGCCGATCGCCTGGTACCCAAACGATGGCTGGCTCGACCCGGTGGTCTATGCCCATGCGATGATGAGTGCGGCGCGGCGCCATGGCGCGACATTGCGGACGCAGACCAGGGTGGCCGGCCTGATCGTCGAGGGAGGCCGGGCGAAGGGCGTGCGCAGCGAGGGCGGCGAGACCTTCCATGCCGACATCGTCGTCAACTGCACCGGGCGCTGGTCCAACGACACGGTCGGAGCCGCAGCGCCGAACGTGCCATTGGCACCCACGATCGGTTTCCTCGTCTTCACGCCGCCCGTTCCGGCCAGCATCCAGCGCGTCATCGCCAGCCCCATCTGCGACTTCCGGCCGGATGGAGCCGGGCGCCTGATGCTGCACTGGGGCGCAGCCGACGCCACGGTGACGCCGGAGATCGGCGTCAATCCCGGCATGGAGCAGGCGCAGGATCTCGTCGACCGCCTGCTGCGCATTCTGCCCGGCCTCGCCCCGCTCAAGCCGGAAGCCGCGCGCGTCACCGTGCGGCCGATTCCGCAGGACGGTCTATCGGCCATCGGCCCGGTGCCGGGTGTCGAGAACTACTACGTCATGGTCACCCATAGCGGCGCGACGCTGTCGCCGGTCTTAGGGGCGATGGCCGCCGACGAGATCGTTAATGGAAGGACGCGACCAGAGCTTTCGAGCTTTAGGCCAGCGCGCTTTTTTCCATGATTGAGCCCCTTCCCGGTCGTCGTCCACAGCGCGCCTGTGAACGCGTTCAGGAGAAATGGCATGAATGGAGGGCATCGATGCGATTGCCCTCCGGCAAACGAGCGAGCGGAGATGGCCATGGAAGGTTGCACAATCGCCTGAACCCGATCCCGGATGGCCTGTTCGAGCTGACAAAGCCAACCAAGGTTGCTTCGCTGATGGCAGTTCCAGGTGGCTAGCTTGCCGCAGAAGCGTCGATCGCGAAAGCTCGCCGTCAGCCGCAAGCTTCGTACATTGACTGGAGGCCAGGAGGTTGGGAATGAGCCAACTTTGCCAATCGTATCGCCGCGCAAACTGGATTGCCGGAAAGCAGACGCTCCACGAGTCAGCAAGGGGCCAAACCCGGGCGCGTCGCTCCTGTAAAGGCCGGCCGGATTGCATGAGCGAAGTAGATGGTCTTCCGCGTCACCGTCTCACGCGTTTCAGGGTCTTTTCCTGAAAGGCTCTTGGCGCAAACTCTTCCTCCCCGACGACGCCATGACCGCGGGCCGCTGGATAGGAGCCCTTTCCTTAGATGTCGCCGTTCCGAATTGCGATCCGAACTGCTTGCGCAGTGGTCGCGTTTCCCTGGGATTGCCGCTCCCGCCGCATATGGTTTTCCGGCTCGCCCTATTGCATGTTCGCGAGGCTCGGCCACGATTGATCGGCGGGGTTTCACCCTCTCCCGTCGACTACCCAGTCAGCAGAAGTCCGGATTTTAGCAGAATGGACATCTCGCCACGTCAGCTCGCACATCTGCTGGCGATCCATCGCTCCGGCTCACTCCTGCGTGCCTCGGAGGGTCTCGGCGTTGCACAGCCATCGCTCTCGGTCAGCGTCGCCCGGCTCGAGGATGTGACCGGCCACCGGCTCGTTGAGCGCGGGAGGCACGGTGCCAAGCTCACCGCGGCCGGGCTGGCTCTTCTGAGGCATGCGGAGAGCCTCGAAGCCGTGCTGCAGACGGCAGGCGAGGAAATGCGGAATCTCCGGGTCGGCGTTGCGGGGCCGCTAATTGTGGGCGGCACGCCGCTCTCGGCGAGCAGCATCATCCCCGACATCCTGTCGAGCCTCTACCGCGAGCAGCCCGCCATGGCCTGCAGCGTAATCGAGGGCTCGGACGACGACCTGCTCGCCGGCCTCCTGACTCACCGCATAGATGTCGTCATCAGCACGATCAGCGGCCATGGCTCGAGCGGCCGCGAACGTGAGGACATCGCGAACGAGCCCTTGTTCGGAGCCGGCGTCGCCGCGCTCGTCCGGGCCGGTCATTCTCTCGCGGGAGAAAGGGAACTGTCCCTGACCGAGCACCGGGAGGCTCTTTGGGTCATGCCGCCCGAAGGCAGCACCTTCACCACGCTAGTGGAGGCGCTGTTCACGACGGCGGGCCTGGCTTTTCCCGAGCGCATCATCCGCGCAGCGCCCTTCGGCGTGCTGAAGGAGATCGTGCGCCGCACCGACGGTATCACGATCCTATCGCACCAGATCGTCCGCAGCGAACTGGAGGATGGCTCTCTCGTCGCGCTGCCGCTAAGGCAGCAGCCTGCGAAGCGCATCTTCGGCCTGCGCACCCTCAAGCAGCATCCGATGAGCGCGCTCGCCAGGCGATTCATCGAGATCGCGCGGGAGAAGGCAGTTGATTACGACCACGCCTGAACGGCCCGGGCGGCCTATCACTGTGGCTCGATGCCCAAGGTCGGGATGAGCTTCGCGGCGCTGTCGTATTGACTTCGCAGGAAGGCCGCGGCGCTCGCCGGCGTGGTGGCGTCCGCCTCGAACTCGAAGCCCAGCTTCGCCGCTGCGCGCTGCAATTCGGGGTCGGCCGTGGCCTGCGACACGGCCTTCGCCAGCTGCTCTGCGATCGCGGCAGGCAGCCCGGCCGGCGCCATCATCATGAACCAAGCCTGAAGGTCGGCGGAGGGGAGGATTTCGGTGATCGCCGGCAGGTCCGGCATCGATGCGATGCGCCGCGTCCCCGCGGCGGCGATGGGACGCAGGGCCTTCTCCTCGATATGCGCCTCCGCGACCGAAACCGACAGGATCGCCACCTCGGTCCGGCCGGTGACGGTGTCCTGAACCGCGCTGGAGATCGTGTTGTAGGGCACGAGCACGAAGCGGGTGCCCGCCGCCTTGTTGATCGCCTGCCCCAGAATGCCGGACAGGTTGCGCGGCCCGTCGACGGCGATCGACAGCGAGCCCGGTTTCTCCTTCTCCAGCGCGATCAGCTCGGCGAGCGACGTCGCCTTCACTGACGGGTTGACCACGATGACCTGGTTGCTCCTGGCGATGAATGCGACGGCCGAGAGGTCGCGCAGCGGATCATAGGAGAGCTTCTTGAAGGTGAAGGGATTGGTGACCAGGCCGGCCGAGGTGGTGAACAGCAGCGCATAGCCGTCGGGCGCCGCCCGCACCACAGCTTGCGTCCCGACGACATTGGCGGCGCCGGGCTTGTTCTCCACCACCAATTGCTGGCCGAGGCTGCGCGCCATGCGCTCGGCGATCATACGGCAGAGAATGTCGGGGCTGCTTCCTGCCGATTGCGGAACGACCACGGTGATCGGCTTTTGCGGCCAACTCTGCGCACGGGCGGCCGTGTCGACCAGGAGGCTGCCTGCCAGGCAGGACAGCAATGCGCGTCTATCGAGGGTCTTCATGATATCCTCCCTGAATTTGGGCCGCTCCTATCGACGTGGAGCGGTCCCGATACGGCTTCGGCCGGCCGTCGTCAGATTTCGTCGCGAACGCCGTTGCTCAATGTGCCGAGGCGATCGATCTCGACCTCGACGAGATCGCCGGGCTTGAGCCAGAGCGGCGGATTACGCTTGGCGCCGACGCCGCCCGGTGTCCCTGTCGCGATCACGTCGCCGGGCTCGAGCCGCGTGAAGCGTGAGCAATAGGCGATCTGGGTGGGGATATCGAAGATCATCTGGCTGAAGCGGGCGTCCTGAACGACCTGGCCGTTGACCCTGGTCTGCAGCCTCAGCCCTGAGAGATCGCCCAGTTCGTCGGGCGTCGCCATCCAGGGGCCGAAGGCACCGGTGCCGGGAAAATTCTTGCCCGGTGTGAACTGGTGCGTATGGCGCTGGAAATCTCGCAGGCTGCCGTCATTGTAACAGGCGTAGCCGGCGATATGGTCCCGGGCGTCGGCATTCTCGATGTAGCGCCCCGCCTTGCCGATGATCACGGCGAGTTCGCCCTCGTAGTCGAGATCGGTCGAGACTTTGGGCCTGATGATATCGGCGAGATGCCCGATCTGAGTGTTGGCGTAGCGGGCGAAGACAGTCGGGTTCTCGACCTCCGAGCGTCCGGTCTCCTGACGGTGCATCTCGTAGTTCAGGCCGATGCAGAGAATCTTGTCCGGGTTCGGAACGACTGGCAGCCACGTGATCCGCGCCAGCGGGATACTGTCCGCCTTTGCTGCTGCGGCGGGGATGGCCGCCAGCGCATCGGCCGCGAGCACGGCTTTTAGGTCTGCGAAGCGATCGTGAAGGACCGCGCCGACATCGGCGATCGCCTCGCCCGAGACCACGCCCCAGCTCTGTCGGCCGTCGATGGTGAATGAAGCCAATTTCATGGTGTCGCTTTCTTCTGCGAGATGGCGGAGTGAGGTGCCATCGGCTCTCAGGCCGCGGCGGTGGTTCGGCCGGGGAGCGACCCGGCATAGGCATGCAGCGCAAGCCGGAGCTCGGCCAGTAAGGCGAGGCAGGCGGCGGCCGCGTCCGCCGTCCCGAAGACGTAGTGATCTGGACGGATCAGCGCCGCGCCGGCGTCCTGTTCCGCCAGCCATCCGGCCAGCACGCCGTCCCGCTCGCGGAACGCCTCGACGGCAGGCGGCACGGCCACCGTGCCGTCCGATAAAGCAAGGACGGTCACGCCGAGGTCTTGGGCGGCATCGGACAGGGCCGATAGCTGCTCGGGCCGCCAGCCCGGAGCTCGCGTATCGATGACCATACGCCAGCCCGTGCCGAAGACGGCGTCGAGCAGACCCTCGCGGCCGGCAGCCATCGCGTAGGGCTGTGGGAAAAGGCGTCCGGTGCCGGGGCGACGCGATGAGGACAGTAGGCCAGCCCGAAGCGGCGGGATCACCGACTGTCGGGTGATCGTCGCTGGAACGCCGCCGCTTTCGGCCAGAAGCCGCGCGTCGCGTCGCCTCGCCGCCTCGGGATCGCGCTCGCACAGGACGGCTCCGATCCCCTTGATCTGCTCGATCAGCTCGCGCACATGCGGGCTGCGCTCCTCGCCATAGGTGTCCAGGAGCGAGGGGTCGGCCTGCCCCGCAAGGACGGCCTGCAGCTTCCAGACGATGTTCGTAACGTCGCGCATGCCCTGGCACATGCCCTGTCCCAGGATCGGCGGCTGCTGATGCGCCGCGTCGCCGGCGAAGAAAACGCGGCCGCGACGCCAGTCCCGCAGGACGAGGGCGTGAAAGCGGTAGCTGGCGGCACGCCAGAGCGTGGCGTCCTGCGGCCCGATCCAACGGTTCAGGAGGTGCCAGACGCGCTCAGGCCGCTCCATCTCGCGCGGGTCCTCGCCGTCGAGCAGCATGATCTCCCAGCGCCGGTGATTGCCGGGTCCGACGATGTAGACGGACGGGCGGTCGGGCTCGCAGTAATGCGCCGAGTTGGCGGGAAGCGTATCAAGCTTGTCGGGGTCGACCTTGAGATCGATTACCACCCAGGGCTCGTCGAATTCCAGATCGTCCAGCGTCGCGCCGACCATGCCGCGCAGGCTGCTCGAAGCGCCATCGCAGGCGATGACGTAATCGGCGGTAACGCGCCCGCTGCCTCCGGCTGCATCGCAAAGTTGCAGCATGACACCACTTTCGTGCTGCATGAGCCCGGTCACCTGCGTGCCCAGGCGCAGCTCGACACCGGGCCAATGCCCGGCGTGGTCCCGCAGCGCCGCTTCCAGCGGCGGCTGCGTGAAGACCATGGTGGGCGTGTAGCCAAGCGGATAAGGCGTGCCGACCATGCCGATCCGCCGCAGCAGCTCTCCCTGGCTCCCGAAATGCTCAGACAGGTCGAACGGCGCAATATAGGGCGCTACCGCCTCGGCGACACCGAGATTGTCGAGAACGCGCAGGATCTCGTGGTCGAGAGCGATCGCGCGAGGCTTGTCGTAAACCTCGCTGGTCCGGTCGATGCACAGCGTGTGAATGCCCGCCTGGCCGAGGAGGTTCGCAGCGAGGGCTCCGGCCGGGCCGAAACCGACGACGGCGACCTGAACGTCGTTTGGTAGACCGGGTGGATGAGAGGTCGAAAGCTCGGGCTGCATCGGTTTCGTCTCAGCGCAGGGGCTCGGAAAGGGTCACGTCGAAAACACTCGGCGTGCCGGCGGATGCTTCAGGGGCATTGATGGTGATCTGGAGCGCAGGTGTCGCCGACGCGTTGCGGTTGCGATGCACCATGCCGGCCGGAAAGATCGCGAGCTGTCCAGCCGCGGCGGTGCCGCCTTCGAGTCCGATCTGCAGATCGAGCTCGCCGTCGAGCATGAAATAGAACTGATCGAAGGGATGAACGTGCAGGCCCATCCCACTGCCCGGCTGTACGGCGGCCACGAAGGCCCTGAGCCGCTCCGAGCCGCGCTTGCGGTCGAGTAGCGGCTGGGTCTCGAAGGCGCGCCCTTCCGCGGCATGGCCCTGATGAGAGCTGAAGGCATCGGATGAGACGCGATCCGCGAGCTCCGCGAGCGGCGTGCCAAGGGCCGGCGCTTCCCCCGACGTCGTGGGCACCGCCGACCGGATGTCGAGGAGAACTGGCTCGCCACCGCCCACCGCGCGCAAGGCATGGGGCCTGCTCCGGGGCAGAAACAGGAAATGCCCCTTCTCCAGCGTCACGCGTTCCTCACCGGAGGTCGCCTCGACGGCGCCCGCCAATACGTAGATCAGTCGCTCCTCCGAGGAGGTCGGTCCGGCATCGTCGCTGCAGCCTTCGCCAAGTGTCAGAAGGCCGATCTCGCAGCTCTCGATGCCCTGGGCCGCGCCGGCTAGGACATGGCGCATCGCGCTGGCGCCGGCAGAACTGAAGGCAGGAGCGGAGGTAACGTGGCGCATGGCGGGTCGACCCATCACACCGCGGCGACGGCAGCATCGGCGGCCGGCAGGCGCCTGCGGCTCATCTTTCCGATCGCGATGACGGCAAAGGCGATGACGAAAGCGGGCGCGATCGGCAGTTCCAGCACGTCCTTCGCCGTCCATCCGCCCGCGAGCAGCAAGCCGATCAGCGAGGGGCTGAACGCGGAGCCAAGGCGTCCGACGCCGCTGGCCCAGCCGATGCCGGTCGCCCTGATCGCGGTCGGATAGCTTTCGGCCGCCAGCGCATTGACCAGGCCGAGACCGCCCATCACCGTCCAACCGGCCGCGAAAGCGCCTCCGAGAAGCAATGTCGGATTGCCGGCGGAATGGGCGATCGCGAAGACGAACGGCGCGATCAGCACGAAGTTGACGGTCGCGACGCGATAGGTGCCCCAGTGCGCGGCCATGGGCCCGAGGAGCGCGGAGCCGAGCATGCCGCCCAGGTTGAAGACCGTTGCGGCGAAGACCGCCTGCTGCTGTGTGAATCCGAAATCGCGGGCCAGAGTCGGCAGCCACTGGAACAGCAGATACATCACCGCCAGAATGGTCGCATAGCTGACCCAGAGCAGCACCGTCGTGCCGGCCAGGCCCTCGCCGAACAGACGGCCGAGCGAGACGCGCCCGGCCTGATCCGCCATCGTGAAGCGTGCATCCTGCGGCAGCGCCACCTGCGGCGCGATACGGCGCATAAGCGTGGCGACACGTACCTCGTCGCCGCGCCGCGCGAGCAGGAAGCGCGCGGACTCCGGCAGAGCCACGCATGTCGCGATCAGGGCGAGAAGCGTCGCCCCGCCCGCAACGAAGAATAGGGCTCGCCAGCCAAAGGCCGGTTCGAGTGCGGCGCTCAGGAAGCCGCCCAGCATCGCTCCGGCGGCGATGCCGCCGCTGACGACGAGAACACTCGTCTGACGATGGCGGGACGGTGCAAACTCGGCGACGAGGGCGCAGATACTGGGCAGAAGGCCACCGATGCCGATGCCTGCCAGCGCCCGGAAGACGATGAGATGATTGAGATCGCGCGCGAACGGCACGGCGAGGGTGAAAGTGCCGAACAGCGCGACGCAGGCGATGGTGCAGGGCCGCCGTCCCCAGCGATCTCCGGCATAGCCGAGTACGAAGGCGCCGATGGTCAGTCCGACCAGAGTCGCGGTGAAGACCGAAGCGAGCTCGGAGCGCGCGATCCCGAGTTCGGCCGAGAGGGCTGGCGCGGCGAGACCGAGCGTGACGTTGTCGATCCCGTCCAGCATCGCGAGGACAACGGCGAGCCCGAAGATCCCGAACCTGTAACCGCCGATGGTCTGGGTATCGATCAGGGTATCGATCGATAGTCTCGGTGAAGTTTCCATGGGTTTCCTCGTCTTTTTTCTTCTATGCCGGGTCTCATGCCCGACGGTTGATCAGCCGCGCAGCCGGTGCCCCCCGCTGCGGAACGCGAACAGGTTCTGGATCCGTTTCCAACGTTTGGTATGGGGAGGGGTCACGCCCCATTGATCGAGCCGGCCCGCAGGCCAGGCCCAGTATTCGGGACCGTTATAGGGATAGCTGTCGTCGATCTGCAGGACGTCGGAGGTATATTCGAGCGGGATTTCCTCCGGCCCCGCGAAATAAGCGAAGACGTTGTCGGCGCAACCATGCCGACCCACGCCCCATTCGATGGGATAGCCCGCATCGCTCATCCGCCCGGCGCCGCGCATGACGGAGTCTAGATCGGCCATCTCGAAGGAGAGATGGTTGAGCGTGTTCGCATCGGCCTGACAGATCACGATCGAACTGTGGTCCGGCGAATCCGCGTTAAGGAACGCCTGGCGCCCCGCCCGGTCGACGAGCTTCATGCCGAGGCCATCGACATAGAATGCCGTCAGGCGGGCCGCGTCGGGGTCGTTGAAGTTGACATGCGCGATCTTGTGGGGCCGGTCCGGCTGCGGCTCGTCGTCGTCGTGGCACGCCGCGCCTGCGACGACCGCCAGACACCGTCCACTCGGATCGGCGAGTCCGAAACCGTAGCCGCCCTCGATCCTGTCGAGCGAACCGGGAGGCTCGACCGGGGTCTCCATGGCCGCCAGGCGAGCATGGATGGCGTCGACGATGTCGCGCGTCCTGGCCTCATAGACCACCCGCCCGATCCGGGCTGGACCATGGCTCGGGCGCAGAGCGAGGATATGATGAAATTCCGCCGTGCCGCGCAGGTAAATCGTATCGCCGTCGCGCGCGACTTCGCTGAGGTGCCAGACATCCGTGTAGAACCGCGCGGACCGCTCGGGGTCCGCCAATTCAAGCTCGACGCTTCTTACACCGGTGATCGTCGATCTCGTCGCCATTGTCATAGCGGCGGCTTCAGCGCGAGAACTCATCGCCCTGATAGGCGACGATGGGCAGGTAATCCTCGCGCACCGGGCCGAAGATATCGACGTTGATCGCCGTCCCGTCCTCGGGCGCCGGTGGCTCGACATAATGCACGTGGTGGGCCGGAATGCGGATGACAGTGCCCGCCGGGCAGTCGAAGAGCTGATCCTCGACATGAAGCTTCACCCGCCCTTGAATGATCATGAAAATCTGGTCGAAGGGATGGCTGTGGGGCGAGCCTTGGCAGCCGGGCTCGAGGTAGTTGTACGTGACCAGCACCCCGTCGCTGCGGAAGCCACGCTGGACGATGCCGGGCTTGAGCTCGCGCGAGGGAATCTCGTCCCAGTGATAGGCCTTGACGGCCTTCTTTTCTGTCATGTCGTCCTCCCGAATTCTGATCTAGGCAGCTATGTCGCGTGCGACGTGGGCATGGAGCTGCAGGAACGGCCCAATCGCTTCCGGTGGCCGGGCTGCGAAGCCGCTACGCGCCGCCACTGCGAAATCGGGCAAATGCGGCCGGGCAAGGTCGATACGGCGCAGGGCACCGTCCCGCCCATCTGAGAGATGGATCAAGCCGAGACAGAGCGTCGTCTCGGGCGGCGGCTGAAGCGGTGCCAGGCCCCGAAAGAATTCATCCGTCTCGTGACGCAGCGGTATGGGGATATGAAGCAGATCGACCGGCCGGGACGCACGGGCGAGCAGATCCTGCGCGATCCCTGCCATGGCTACGGCATCGGCGGGCGTCATGGCGAAGCGCGCGCCGTCGCGGCAATCGAGATGAAGGGCGAGGCGGGCATGAGCGGGTACCTGGTCGATCACGCGCAGCGCCTCCTCCACGAAAGTTGCTCGCGCATCCTCCGCCAGGTCTTCTGTTGTTTCACGGACGGTTTCACTGAGATCGGCGTAAGGCAGCTCGAGCTGAATCGCCGCTTCATCGGCTTGCATCTCCGCAACGAGGCCGGCGACGTGGGCGCAGAGCGCATTTGCATAATCGTCCCGGTCTCGGCGGAGCCGCCCAAGCCCGTCGGCATACTGGATAGCCACGGGAAGGCTGGTCTGCAGCCTCGCATTCTTCGGAATCAGGCCTCGCCGTTTGAGATCGGCGAACGCGGCGAGCGAGGCGCAGCGCCACGGAGCATAACCCCCGTCTTCCGCCGCAGGTGATCGATCGCCGGGGACCGCGATGTCGGCGGGGTCGCGTACGCGACCATCGGAGAAGATCGTCAACAGCCCAGCAAGGTCTGATGCCTGCATCGCCAGTGCCGAGCGGGAATCCATCCCCGGAAAGGCGCCGACGAGGTGCAGGCACTCTTCTGCGCGAACCGCTTCAGTCGACTGTTCCGATCGATATGCCTGCCGCTCCTGCATGCCCCACCGCAGCTCCGATCTGGACTAATGCGGCGGGACGGTGCCAGGAGCGAGGATCGTCGGATAATAATGATTTATCGATTTGATATAGCCTTAATCTATATAACACGGTGCATTCGGTCGCCGCATCGCGCTCCTCCGCTATGGATGCCGAACTAAGCAAAACTGCCATGGTAGCGGTGATCCGCGCCCAGCGGCCCCGGCAACGTAGGTCTGTGATTAGCGATGATGTCTGGGAAACGCACTCTGATTGATACTGATCCCCCGTGAATTGGTCCGCCCTGAAGTATGTCTTGACGATCACCCGAGAGCGGACCCTCCAGACGCCAGCTTTGGGCCAGATTCGGCCGCCGCGCCGCCGCGCGAATTGGATTGCCGGAGAGCGGACGCTCCAGATGTCGGCTAAGCGTAATGCCGGCCGCGACGCTAAGCGTGTCATCTCCTGGCCAAGCTGATGAACGCTGTTCTGCAACCTGTTGCGCCCGGCGTTGATGAACCATGCCCGCCGCGCGGCCAGAGGCGGGCGGGAGCGGTGTGGGTGCTGATCGCGGCGATCGTGCTGACGCCGGGGGCGGGAACGGGGCGAGATGTTTGCGACGCTGTACGAAGAACTGAGCACGATCCTTGAGTGGACGGAGCGGCAAGCGGTTGGAAGGCTGCTAGAACGACAAAACCCGCCGCTAATGCGACGGGTGTTGTTGATTTGGTTGCGGGGGCACGCAACTACCGATTCCGACACTCGTTAGCAGCGGCGATCTGACGCCAATAGTCCCTTCTCCATGAAGGAGTTCGAAGCCTTTTGGGCGCGCCATTTCCGGCCGTAATCCACCAAAAATCAATGCCTTAGCTGTCCTGCGAGCTTGTTCGCGCCTGCTCGCTGCATAACAATTTGCATAACAAGAGTGCATAACAGGACAGCGAGTGACGATTCCGGTTCACATCAGCCAGCGTGGCGGCGTTTATCAATATGTCAGGCGCGTCCCCGACGAGCTGGCTGCCGTCTTCGGTTGATCGCGACGACACAGCGGGTTTTGGTACCGCCATTCGGAGGTTCGAATCCTCTCGCCCCAGCCAAAATTCGTGATTTGCGAAGAGCTTGGTGTTTTCTGAGCGACTCTCAGCTACTTTCAGAAGCACGTCCGTTTTCCATGGATTTCCCACGCGATCCTTGGTTCCAAAAGGGCTGATAGCGCCGAGTTTCCTACGGTTCTTCCGCCACTCAAGGATCGAAGCGTGACAGCATTTGTCCGCCCGGTTGCGAGTTCTATCCTTCCTGTCACCGGTGTTAGGTGGTGGGAGGATAGCCGGTGATAAAACCGCAAACGCGAAGTACTTTGACATGGTAATGGTCAACCACCGGGCGAGCGTCGCGGCAGACCGACCACCGTGCGACGGCCGGATGTCGTTATCCCTAGCCTTTGGAAGAGATCATGGCCGTTCAGGTGGCAGCAAGCGCAACCTTGTTGGGACGGGCGGTGGTTTATAGAGTGCTGCGTCCAGCATGCGCCCAGGGAAGATTTCCTGAATTTTCTCCGGAAATTATTCTTATTGTGGATTAGTAATGATGGAAGATTCTCGTTGAGGGAGCTTTCGTCGATGCGCGCCCTAGCGTTTTTGGCTGACGATCGAACACCAAAAAAGTGGTACAATGCTTGCGAGCGAGCGGCGGTGGAAAATCGGCTTACAAAATTTACCTATCAGACAATTTTTATCTGTCCGGCATTGCCGGCGGAGTCAATTGAGTTTGTTCTAGCGGATGCCGCCGTGCGATGCCCGTTGCCGAAAGTTCCGTTATGAGCTGGAAGTTCAAACAGCAAGCAGCCTCGGCCGGTGTCCTCCATTGCAGCCGAAGGGCCGCCACGTTGGGATTGATTGCCTGGCCATTGGGGGGGTGCAACCAAGGCGTCGTGACCTATCGCTTTCGTCTGGTTGTCGAAGTGATCGATGACGGCGAGCTGAAGTCTGGATCCAGTGTGATCGAGGTTTCCACTTGGGTGAGCGGTGGATGGGGCTTCTCCGAAGTGGGAGGAACGCGAAGCAGCGCAAGAGGCGAAACGGCTTTCGTCGATCTGGGGCCAAAGGGGTGCCTTGTGCCGCTTTTCGTGTTTCCGTTTCCTGGGAGCGGTTTTCTAGAAAGATTAGCTCTTTTAGCATTTAGAAAAAAATATCCTGAAATAACTGCAAAGCAACTTTCTAAGATGCAGGGCGAAGCTGATCTTCAAGCTGAACTTCAGCCGTATCTTGCAAGTTTCTCAAATCCGCTCGATCCCGGAACTGTCCAGCTGGTTCCGGGCGCGAATGTAGGCGCGATATTCGGGCAAAATATGCGGCTAAAACGCATTTATATCGAATTGACATCGGAAGCGCCGGCGGGCGGGCTGCTAAAAGAGCGAATGCCTTGGGTAGTCGATCACAAGACTTCGGTTGAGGTGGCCAAAAAACTAGCGGTTCAGGGGCTAGATTTTGGCGGTATATCAGGAACTTCTTATATGTTCATGCGCGGAAATTAAATTGGGCAGGGATCTTCTCTTAGCGATTCTGGCGATGGATGCCTACAATCGTGATTATAACCAGGGGGTTTTGTATCTGGCAATCAAGTTGGCAGTGCTACGCTAATAGCAAACCCCCATCAAACCCTGCAGGTTATCGGGAGGCCTCGTTTTATGCGCAGGCTTACCAACTGGGCAATGAAATCGTTATTTCCTATCGTGGAACTGACGTGGCTTAGCTGCCTCCTCCCTGAAGCGAGCCATCTCGCTCCTGACGGCAACAATCTCCGCGAGCTGACGCTTGCGCCATCGACCCTGAGCTCCTTGGAAACTGCGGCGGGCTCGCAGGCTGCTCTTGTTCGACGGTTTCCAACGCGCGCCTCAGGCGGCGGGGCAACATCTCGGTGGCTACGCGGTTATCGAATGCGCTTCCGCTGCGTGCTCATCGTTCGGGATGCGTCGCGAAATGCATGGGCGAGAGCGGAAGCAGAAGGAAGCAGCAATCCGACTGACGGGACAGGCCTTAGGTCGCCACTTCTGACAGGGCCTCGGCGAGCTGATCGATCTGCGAGAAGCGAAGGCCAGCGATGTTCAGGCGCCCTGAATCTGTTCCGTAGACGGCAAACTCCCGCCGCAGACGCTCCATGCTTTCTGCAGAAAGCTTGAGCGTTGAGAACATGCCCTTGTGCTGCCGGATCGCCAGCATGTGCGCTGGTGCGTTCTTTCGCTGCAGGGCATCGGCGAGCAGGTTTCTAAGCTCCACGATGCGGCACCGCATGGCTTCCAACTCCGCTCGCCAGGCCTGAGATTTCTCGAAGACCTTGATGGCGATCGCGGCACCGTGCTCCGGCGGAACGGAATAGTTGCTACGCGTCAGGTGCTCCAGCATGCGCGGCACCTTTTCCAGCATTGCGCCATTCGCGGAGACCACCGTCGCTGTGCCGGTTCGCTCGCAGTAGAGCCCCATATTCTTGGAGCAGCTTGCGGAGATCAGGACGGTCTCCACCCGATCGACCAGAAGCCTGAGGCCCAGCGCGTCCTCATCCAGGCCATCCCCAAAGCCTTGATAGGCGGTGTCGACGAAGGGAATGAGGCCACGCTGATTGCACAGCTCGGCAATGGCAGCCCACCGATCCGCCGGCAGATCGATGCCGGTCGGATTATGGCAACAGCCGTGCAGGAGGATCACGTCTCCCGCACGGGCCTGCGCAAGATCATCGAGCGCTGCGTCGATATCGAAGCGCCCATCCTGCTCTCGCCAACGATAGTTGCGCACCCGAAGGCCGGCCGTCTCCATCAATGGGCGATGATTCACATAGGCCGGATCAGTCGACCAGACGGTGGCTTCGGAATTGGCTCGCGCGACGAGGTCTCCAAGCAGCCTGAGTGCACCGGTCGCCCCCACCGTTTGGATGGTGTGCTGCTTCCCGAGATGCGGAGACGCTTCGCCCAAGAGCAGCTGCGCCATCCCATCGTTGAATGCCTGGTTGCCAACCAACGGTCGGTACGCCTTGGACGCCCCTTCCGACACGAGCTCGCGCTCCGCGTCCCGAACGACCTGCATGGTCGGCGTGACGCCCTGATCGTCGCGATAGACGCCAATGACGAGATTGATCTTCTCAGCCCGCGGGTCGCCTTGGAAGACAGCGTTCAATCCCCAAAGCGGGTCGGGAGCAAGCGTCGGCAGATCGATGAACATTGTCTCTCTCAGGTCCTGATGTGACGACGATTGGCGAGGACGACCCCGCAGGTGATCGCAACCACGCCTGCGATAACCTGCGGAGAAAGCGTTTCACCGAGCAAAGGAACGGCGACGAGGCTTGCAAGCGCCGGCGCGAGTGAACCAATGAGCGCGCTTCGCTCAGCACCGAGACGCCTGATCGAGATGACATAGGTCAGGCTTGCCACGAGCCCTGCACCTAATCCTTGTGCCAGGAGGAAGGGCGCAGCTTCTGCCAACCCGAAGGCTCCGACATGCGTTTCGACCACGCCGGATAGGATGAGGCCGAGCAGCACGACGACGGACGGCACGTTGAGGAGCAGCGTGGCGCTGACAGCGTCCAAACCAGCTCGACGCAGCCCAATCGTGTAGATGCCCCAGCAGAGGCTGGCGGCCAGGAGCAATGGTACGCCGCGTGCGAACGAGCCTCCGACCGGGGCTGCGAGAGCCAGAGTCGCGGCTCCTCCAATGACAAGCGCCAAGGCAGACCAGCGTGTCCCTTTTGGAATTCGACGCTCGATCAAGCTTGAGATCAGAACAACCGAGAGAGGCGTGGTGCCGGCGATCAGCGCGCCGACATGAGCCGCTGATGTGGAAGCCCCTCCAGCGGCGGCCAGGAAGAAGAATGGCAGCCCCGCCCCAAGGACGATCATCAGGGCCAGCCGGGGATCGACATTGCGAATGGCGGCCCACCTGGATCGGAGCAGTGGAAGCAGCAGGATCGCCGGCACTCCGAAGCGGATGAGCGCGGCATCGGCAGGCGCCAACGCCGAGGAGCCGATGTACCGGATCGAAAGAGCAAAGCCCGCCCAGATTCCGACCGTGAGGAAGATCGCAGCATACCCGTAGGTATCCAGCGTCGAGGTGCTGGGCGGCCCAGAATTCCGTTCGATGACAGCAGACATGTCCGGCCCCTTCAGTCAGGGCTGATATGCGCTGTCTTATTGGGCATTTTCATGCGAAGATTGCTGATGATACGAGAAGATTGGGCAGAAACTGCCAATAGGAGAGCGCTTTTGGATTTGAAGGACCGCCAGATCATCGCCGAGCTGCAGAAGGACGGCCGTCTCTCGAACCAGGAGCTCTCGGAACGGGTGGCCCTGTCACCGTCCCCATGCCTTCGGAGGCTTCGGAACCTCGAAGATAGCGGCGTCATAAAGGGCTATACGGCTCTGGTCGACGAGACGGCCTTTGGCCTTCCGGTGACCGTTTTTGTCGAGATCCGGCTCACCCAACACACTCACGCGGTCAACGCGAACTTCGAGCAGAAAATCCGCAATCTCAGCAACGTGCTGGACTGCTACGTCATGACAGGCGACGCGGACTACCTGTTGCGGGTCCTTGTCGAGAGCCTGCAGGACTATGAGAGCTTTGTCCGCAATCACCTTCATAGGATCGAAGGGATCGCCGCCATCAAAACAAGCTTCGCCTATGGCGTCGTCAAACGATCGAACGTGTATCCGTGGGTGGGATAACGGTGCCGACTTGTCGATTGAGAGCCTATCTCCTCTGAAGCGCGTTTGTTCCCCGGCGGCCAGCGCGAGCGGCGAAGCTGGTCTGTGTTGCGCAGCCGCGCGGTGGTGGCGGGGACGAAGACCTCCGGCGCGGCAGGCCAACTCCGCGATCCTTGATCAGGCGAACCGCCTCGATCTTGAACTCACGCCCAAACTGTCGTCGCCGCATATGTCCGCACGCTGATCGGCCGCTTCGCCAGCACACTGTCCTCGGTCCGGGCGGACGACCTTGGCGCCGTGCCGCTGAAGGCCCTGGTCGAGCGCCACCCCGTGGTGGATTTCGGCGCGGTTGACGACGTGATCTTCGGCTGCGCCAACCAGGCGGGCGAGGACAGACGACAAACTCATGAAAGAACAGTATGGCCCAAGCCATGTCAAAATCGTGCACGGAACGATTTCCTTGGCAGATCAATACGGTTTTGGGACACACTGGGATCCAGGCTCGACGGGTCTCGGAGCACCGCTAATAGCGATGTGGTTTGGCCCCATCGTCCGTCCATTCAGGCGGCAATCCAAGCTGGCTTCCGATCAAACCGCGAATTCCGGGAGCGCGACCGTACTGCTCACAAGCCGCATACTTAGGAGGAAGCCCGATCGCAGAATTGATCTTCTGCCATGAAGGCAGGTCGATTCCGACGCTGTCAAAGGGGCTTTCCCCCTTCACCAGCATTTGGCCGAAGTCGCCGCCGAATTCCGCCGCAAGATCATAGGCATCACTCGATTTGGATGCGCGGGGTGAGTTGAACAGCGCGTTCGCCCCCCTTCCCCAAATCATGGACGCTTGCTGTCGCCCTCGAGGATCCAGGGCTTCGGCCTCCATCGAGAGGTTGCCTAGCCCGATCGGGATGCGTGGAGTTGGAATGGGAGCCCCGACGTCAACGAAATTCATGCCGAGTGAGACGGCTGCGGAAACGCCTGCTGCGACTTCGTCAGTTTCCGTCACATGGGTCACGTTAGCCTTGACGATCAAATCTGCGGGCTGATCGGGAGCCACGACTCGGAGGCGGTCGCTGACGCTGATGCATAGGGCGCGATTGACAGCGTTAGCGATCAGAGCGCGCTGCTCGCTCGAAAGCTTCGGCCCGAGTAGCGGAGCGAAGGCGGTCGGAAGAAGCTTGACCGTGCTGGCGGCCAACACCTGCTCCTTTCTCACGTTTATGCGCGACTTGGTGATCAGCCCGTCAGAAGGCTTCATCCCTTCGTAGGACGACAGCTCAAGCCCCTGCACGAGAGGAGTGGAGGCGCAGGCCGGGAGCATTCCGACCATCACCAGCATCATCAGATGCCTGCTATTGAATCCGCCTGCATGACGCTTCACACCAAGCTTTCGTCCACAAAGACTGGATTGGCTCGCAGGGGCGCATGATCGCTCCTCACACAGGGGGGTCGGAGTTGGAAACAGCTCGATGCTTAGTGCGATCTCGCGACTCGAATCCGATACCTCGGCTAAAGACGTGGCCGCGGTTTCCGAACCTCCCTCACGCAGTGGCAAGAGTGTCCCAGAAGGGCAGTCCGGCAGATGCCGGCGCCGCTCGTCCCAGATGCGTCGCCGGCGCAACCGGCTGGGTCGAGCGGATATAGTTGGAATGAATCTGGCTAAGACGCGCATCTGCACCACCGATTTCTGTCGATGGTGTTCCTTAAGGTGCTCTCATGGTTCAAAATCCGGCTGTAGATGTCCGAACGTTTCCAGCAGGTCTGGATTTATTGCAAAGCATGGCGCGATGCGCGGCCAGCAACATTCGACACAAAAATCGGCTACCTTGCTCTGTCACGTGGCGCTACAGCAGCGATGCCAATCTATCCGCCGGTCCCGATGTTCATGAACCCGAACGCCCAAATTCTTGTCGTGGACGACGACGGTGAGATCCGTAAGCTGCTTGCCCGCTACATGCAGGAGCAAGGTTTTCGGGTGCAGGTCGCCTCGAAATGCGCGGAAGTGCGGGAGAAGATTGCGACCAACCGGATTGATCTCATCATCCTCGACGTCATGTTGCCCGATGGCTCGGGGCTGGATCTCTGCCGCGACTTGCGAGCGACGCGATCGAACATACCGATCATACTTCTGACCGCCCTGAAGGAGGATATCGACCGGATCATCGGTCTCGAGATCGGAGCCGACGACTATCTGGGAAAGCCCTTCAATCCGCGCGAACTTGTCGCTCGGATGCGGGCCGTACTACGTCGGGGAGCCTATGCCGACGAAGAGCCCCGGTCCACGGGCGTCTTCCTGTTTGAGGGCTTCGCTGCCGATCCATCGTCACGCTCACTGATTGGTCCGAGGGGCGAGGGCGTACCGTTGACAGGGGCCGAGTTCGACCTCCTCGTCACATTCCTGCAAAGGCCGGGCCGTGTGCTTTCACGCGATCAACTTCTCGATCTGACCCGGGGGAACGGTGGCGACGTCACCGACCGTTCGATCGACGTCCTGATCAGCCGCCTCAGGCGCAAGCTGTCGGACGGAGGCGCCGCTCAGATATTCAGGACAGTCCGCAATGGCGGTTACCTTCTCGCCGCCAAAGTCCGTGTTCCAGACGGCCCAGGATGAACACCCTTCGTGCGAAGTTCGCCCTCCTGCTCGTGGTCTCGATCGTCGCGGTGGTCGCCTTGATCACCCTTGCGATGATGTACTTCTTCGCGACGCCGAAGGATATCGAGGCCGGCCTGCTCGCTCGGCAACTCATCACCCTGGAGCGGCTCGGCAAACAAAATCCGGAATCGGAGCTGCTCTCCCGACAGCCGTCGGCGGGTGAGCCTGACGGCGATGCGTCCGAGCTTCTTCGCGCGGCCGCAGCACAGCTCGGAGCGACGCTGGACGTCGCTGTGACGCACCATGCCAAATCCAGTCAGCTTTGGACAGTCTCGCTGCGCGTTGGACCGGGTAGCTGGGTCTTGGTCGACATCGATTCCCTGTCGGATCCCGCCTTGTGGGAGTGGTTGGCGTTCATCACGATCGGCGTGGGATCGATCGCCGTGTTCGCAGCCCATCGCATGAGCCGGCCTCTCGCGCTCCTCGAAGCCGCCGCGGAGTCAATCGGCCCGGACGGCAGCGTCGCGGTGTTCTCCGAACGCGGGCCGGCCGAGGTTCGCGTGACTGCCGCGGCCATCAATTCCCTGTCGCTCCGGTTGAAGCGGGCTATGGAGAGCCGCATGAGGCTCGTCGCCGCGGCCGGCCACGATTTTCGTACCCCGCTTACCCGGATGAGGTTACGCGCGGAATTCGTCTCGGATGATGAAGAGCAGGCATTGTGGCTAAAGGATATCGACGAACTCGAGCGCATCGCCGACAGCGCTATTCAGCTTGTCCGCGAGGAAGCAACGAAAGCCTCCGTCCAGGTCATCCGGGTCGATGAGCTGGTCAAGATCATCGTCGACGAGTTGCGGCAGCAGAACCTTCCGATCGGTGTCATGGATACTGTCGAGGTTTACGCAAAAGCCGATCGTCTGGCATTGAGCCGCGCCCTCCGGAACCTCTTGATCAACGCTGCGACGCATGGCGTGCGGGGTGTCGTCAACGTAACCGGAGGCACGAGCATAAAAGTCACCATCTCCGACGAAGGGCCGGGCATCGCACCAAATCTGCTCGATCAAGTGTTCGAACCCTTCTTTCGTGCCGATCGAGCCCGGCGCCAAGCCATCCCCGGCGCCGGTCTTGGCCTTACGATCTCCCGTGAAATCATCCGCAAATATGGTGGCGACATCCGGATCCGGAATTCTGCGGATGGAGGTTTGGTTCAGATCGTCGATTTGCCGTCCGTCACTTAGGCCTGCGTCGCTCGTCCCCCAATGTCACGAGGGTACTGCATTGATATCTGCGGACCGGGCGCCAGCAATGATTCAACATAAATCGCCGGCCCCAAGCAATATCGGGACATGAGAGACCGCAGATTCGTGGTTTTCCCGATGCATCTGGTGTTCTCCACGCATGGGGAGAATACCAATGACCCGCTTCCGCTCGCTCTGCCTGATCCCGGGGCTGAATCGAGAGCGCACCATCCTGGCACTTTTCCGCATCCGTGCGTTTTTCTGGTGCTTCCTTTCGCTCATCATGACCTCGCCGTCCGCAGCTTCCTCGGCAGGTGAGGGACATGGCCGCAACATTCCAATCACAGTTCTGGTCGACACCGTTCGTGAGGAGCCGATAGCTGCCACGATCTCCGCGACAGGAAACGTCGCCGCCTGGCGCGAAATGCCGGTCAGCTCAGAAACGGGCGGGCTTGCGATCAGCGAAATCCACGTGGACGAAGGAGACAGGGTGGAGAAGGGCCAGGTTCTGGCGCGCCTCAGCCGCAGCGTCGCCCTCGCCAAACTCAGCCAGAGCATGGCAGCAGTTGCCGAAGCGGAGGCCAACCTTTCTCAGGCGATCGCCCAGACATCGTTTGGCCGCGTCGCCGGCGCGCGAGACACACAAAAACGCATCCGCGCCCGACGGCGAGGCGTCAAACGCATGCCGTCCTTGCGATTTCACTCAAACGCGAGATTCCACTGCCGTTCAGTTTGTTTGCCGACCTAATGACCTCCAAGTCATCCCTCACGCCATGGACAGCGTCCACTGTGCAAGGTGACATGAACCTTGCTCGTTCTGGCTAACATCCTATGAGCGACGGATCGCTGCGGCCGCTCAGTCCGGTGTAGCCCAGGTCGACATCGCAGAGCCGGGCTAAACCGGAGCGATGGTTAGCCGAGCTGCCAAGGCATTGCGAAGTAGGCATAGCCCTCGCCGTTGCGCGCCATTCGCCCGAAGCCGGGCCAGGGGAGATGCATCCCGCCGACGAAGGTCGTCTTGCCAGCGATAGCATCGAGCGTCCTTACTCGGCTCTCGACCCCGAGAGCAGGATCCACGTCTACTCCGACGCGCGCCCGCGGCGTCGGAAGCTGCAGCACCGGGGAATGCACCACATCGCCGAGGATCAGCAACGAGGCAGAACCGGATGTAAGCATGAACGACGTGTTGCCCGGCGTATGTCCCGGTCCCGGCAGCGTCGAGAAGCCGGCAACGACCTCCTTCTCCTGGTCGGCGAAGCGGCGGATGCTGTCCTTGTAGGGCGCGATCGACCTGCGGGCGCCAGCAACGAAAGCCTCGCCCTGAGGCACCTTGGACAGGTTGGCGTCGTCCATCCAGAACTTGTACTCGGCGTCAGAAACGAGCACCTCGGCGTTGGGGAACACTTTCTTCCCGTCCGCGGTCGAAATGCCAAGCGCATGCTCCATGTGAAGATGGGTCAGCAGAATGGTATCGACCTTTTCCGGCGCGACGCCTGCCGCCTTGAGCGAGGCCTGCAGGCGACCGGTCGTCGGCAAGTAGGTCGGGCCGCCGCCGGCATCGATCAGCACGACGTTTTTGCTCGTCTCGACCAAATACGCACCGACCGGAATCGCGAGTCCCTCGGGGTGCGGATAGAGCAGCGTATCGAGCTTCGAGATCGTCTCCGCCGAGTCGGGGAAGAATTTCGCGAGGCCGTTTGTCGGCACCACGAAGCCGCCGTCCAACAGGGCGGTGACTTTTGCATCGCCTACAGTCGTCTGGAAGAACGCAGGGGTCTGGGATGCGGCACCGGTTCCGGAATAGGGGCCGGACTGGGCGGCCGCAGGCGAGACGAGACCGTGCCGACCCGCCGCTAGGGCGCCCAAGGCAGCTAGGCCACCGACCATGACGCCCCGGCGTCCAAGCGCGATTTCAAGTGAGGATTTAGGACACATGTATTCATACTCCATTTTCAAGTGTTTCCAGGAGTTCGGCCATGACAAGAGCGGATGGGTCTTTTGGGAGGCGACCGCTCCGGCGGCAGGTTTCTGGTAAAAACGCAAGCTGACGCCTGACTGACAGTTTTTGCGAGATTTCTTCATATTCCTGTAAGCTTGAAAGCATAAATTATTTTGAAATATCTGATTAAAATCTCGATTGGAGGCGAAACGATATTATAAATATCGACAATATATAGTTAGATAGGCCTGTATTGACATAAATTTTTATAGAATTATCGATATATTCATCGAACACTATCCGATGCTCGGCAATTCAATGCACGATCATGTGACTGCGCTCGGAAACGAGTGAATTGACTGCTCCGCCTGGTGCGGAGCCGTCAATTGAGATCGTTCTTCCGACAGTTCGCCTAAGCATCGAGCTCCGCCCATCTGGAGCTGAGGCTCAGGTGCTTCAAGCTCTAGTTCCTGCCGCGGAGATATCACTGCGAATGGGAAGCGCTGAGCAATTCTGCGGGCGTGACAAAGCCGAGGAAGTCTGGGGCGCCACTCGACGGAGCAAAAACCGCTAATCCGCCTTCGGGGAATTCGCTCTGCGAGACGGAGCGGCCCAGGATCATGGCGAGCGGATAGATGTGGCCCACGAGCACGTCCACTTTTCCACCCTTGGACGGAATACCTAGGCGACGACTGACCCAGGCGACATTCGCCGCCAAGCGCGCCTGGTCATGCTCGTAATCGTCGGCTGTCAGTTCAGGAACCGCTTTGACGTTGGTTTCCCCGAATGCGAGTTGCGCCGTGTCGAGGGCGCGAAATACCGGACTGCTGAGAACTTCACCGACCGGTATGGTCAATTCCTTGAAGCTCGCTCCCAAGGCGGTCGCCTGACGCCGGCCTTCTTCCGAGAGATTGCGCTGCCCTTCTCGTCGACCGAGATCTCCGGTGTCGACCTGAGAGCGATCGGTGATGGAATGGCGCATGTATACCGACACTCCTCCGCGTTGGAGCGTCCTGACTAGTTCAGACGCATTCGCGGCGCGAACTGTCCGCGTGAGAGAGATTGCCGAGTACGACGCTGCGATCCCTGCCAATAGGCGTCTTCTGGATATCATTTTCTAAGCCCCATCAAAGACGATAAGATCGAATGACTGATATCTTCGGCAAGATTGTGATATTAAATTCATAAATTCTGGCAAATTACCGAAATAATATTTGTATAAAAATGCCTTAATCGACAACAATTCGACCAATTCTAGGATGTATCTGTAGCGACTCATGGAGCTTTAACCTGACAGCAGGCTGACAATCTGCGGAACAGTGCTTCACCTTCCCGTAAGTTTTCTGATGAGAGGCACGTTGGATCTCGGATCGAAACAAGCCGGCCTTCAGGTCATGCCGTTCAAACACAATGCCTGCCGCCGTCATCGTATCGGCAAGATGAAGTTCAAGGCGACGAACTGGGCAGACGACGAGGCCAGCTGACACTTCGGATGACGCCGGAGGCGGTATCGTCATGGCAAGCGCCCACGCGGAAAACAGGCGGTGGCCAGCCGCGCTATAGCGATCTGGCGATCGAGACTGCGCTGATGCCGGGGCTGGTATTCGGCCTGCGGCTGAGCCAGACAGATTTCTGGCCACAGTGCTCCAACTTTTGGGCCTCGATCTCGCTGTTCCCCATCACACGACCTTGAGCCGGAGGGCAGGTAAGGTGCGATTGCGGAGCGCTCGGCACGATGATCGTGATCATAACCCGGAGAATGGGCCGATCCATGTCTGCATTCGACGCTGGACGCCGACAGCGGCGACATCATCGCGCATGTCGGCCAGCTTGCGCACGATGGCAGCGATTCCGGCGGAAACGAGACCGCTGGCGTACCGTCAACCAACCGTCGGCAGCTTCACGGTCACCCGGACGCCGGTACTTGATTCGGGGAGCGGTGAAGTCACCGAGAGTGTCGCGCCCGAGCGGTCGGCGATGGTCTTGACGATGGCGAGACCCAGACCGTTGCCGTCGATCTTGCCGGCGCCGCGCTCAAAGCGGCGCATAAGGCGGTCCAGCGCATCGGCTGGCACGGCTGCCCCCTCATTGGAGATGCAAAGCAGGCCGTCCGGCCTCAACGATATGTCCACGGCGCCGTCCTGCGCGCCGTGGCGCAATGCATTCTCGATGAGGTTGCGACCGAGAATGCCGACGATATCTGGATCGAGCATGGAAAGCACCGAGACCTCCGTCAGGACGAGCGTGATCCGCCGTTCCCCGGCCCGGACAAAATCGTCAACGATCAGGCGCAGGACCGTCCGCAGATCCGAAGGATCGTCGAGTTGCAAGCGACCGCCTTCGGCGCGGGCGAGTTGCATGAGCTTCTCGGACATGCGCATCAACCGCTTCAGCGTAGTCTCGATCTCCGTGGCACGTTGGCCCGTCCGCTCTTCGCGGGTTTCGAAGCGAATGCGCTGAGCCTGGGCGATGGCGCCGGCGACCGGCGTGCGCAGCTCATGCGCCGCATTGGCGGCAAAGCTGCGTTCCGCCTCGAAGGCGTCCGTCAGCCGACCGAGCAGTTGGTTGACGCCGGCGGAGATGGGGGCGAGTTCGCTCGGCAGGTTGGCGTCCGGCAGGGGCGAGAGGTCCCGCGCGCCGCGCCGGGCAAGACCTTGCTGCAGTCCGCGAACCGGTCGCAGGGAGCGGCGGACAGCTACGGCGATCGCCAGAAGGCTGAGGGGAGTGACGATGATCAATGGCAGCGCCAGGCCGGCGAGCATCGTGTGCGACATTCCCCGGCGATGACTGAGCGGCTCGGCGACGTCGATCGTGAGGTTTCCGTCGCGGGTTGCGTCGGCGTAGATCTTGTGGGTCTTCGTGCACCGGAATCCGGGCTGGGTGAACGGCGGAAAGACGGAGGCGTCGACGCCGTCCGATGCGAGTAGAATCCGGCCCTCCCGATCGCGCACGACGAAGGTGAGATCTTGTCCATAGCGGGCCGCGCGTCCGATCAGTGTCGGACTGTCCCCCTCGTTGCCCGCGATCGACGGTTCGCGCCGCAGGCGTCCTTCGCGCAGGTCGCGCCGCGCGATCGGCAAAATGCGCTCCGCTGTGGTCTTCAGCCCGTCGTTGAAGACTTGCTCCATCTCTTGGCCAACGCGTCGCGCGGTGACTGCCGCGGCGGCGAGCCAGAGCACGGTCACCGACAGACCTATCGCGAACGCCAGACGCGCCTGGATCGAGTCGAAGAGTCTCACGGCCTGCCTAAGCGATAACCGAGCCCGCGTTCGGTCTGGATGACGTGCGCGCCGAGCTTCTTGCGCAATCGGCTGATGTGGACCTCGATGGCATTGCTCTCGATGTCGCTATCGAAGGAATAGAGTCGTTCCTCGAGGCGCGCCTTGGAGAAGAGCTGCCCGGGGCGCTGCACGAAGGCTTCGAACAGCACCCATTCGCGCGCCGTCAGGGTAACGGGTTTGCCGCCGAGGGTCATGTTGCGGGCGGCGAGATCGATCTGAAGCGGGCCGAGCGTCACGATGGGATTGGGGTTGCCGGCATAGCGGCGCACCACCGAGCCGATGCGCGCGGAAAGCTCCGCCAGGTCGAACGGCTTCACCAGATAATCGTCGGCTCCGGCGTTCAAGCCGGCGATACGGTCGGATACCTGATCGAGCGCGGTCAGGATGATGACGGGCGTCTCCTCACCCCGCCCGCGTAGCATCCTGAGAAACGAAATGCCGAGCCCGTCCGGCAGCATGAGATCGAGCAGGATCAGGTCGAAATCGGCAGCGGCAAGCGCATCGTCGGCATGATCCAGACGGTTGACCCAATCGACGGAATGACCATCGTCGGCCATCTGATCTCGGGTGGCTGTGCCCAGCACCAGATCGTCCTCGATCAACAGCACCCGCACCGTCACCTCGACTTTCAACTCTCCGACATCCCGCAGCGCTCGGGGCGCGTGTATGACAAACAACTGCTGCGGAGCAAGGCAGCAAAAGACGCCTGGCCTGGAGCAAGTGGGATCGTGAACAGACGTCTTCTGTCTGGGCATGGTCCTCAGCCCCGTTGTCGCGGCTTGTTCGTCCACCCACCAGCTTACGGGAAGCTGAAGCGATATCGAGTCCAGCGTCAGGCTGCGGTCAGTTCCGGCGCCGGATAATCACCATGGGAGCCAAGACGGATGGCGACGAGCGCTGGCGCCAAGCCTGTCGGCAGGCGCCAGGTGCGCACGGTCCGACCGGTTCAACAGCCTCTGTGGCAGATAAGGAGATTTGAGCGCATGCCTAATCTCTTACTGCCTGGAGCGCCCGCCGATCCAGAACAGGACATGTAGATGACGACCAACTTATCCCGACGGACAGCCATCCAGGCATTTACTGCCTCGATCGTAACGGGCGCTCTGGCCGGCCGCGCGCTGGCGCAGCAGGGCCACTTCCACGGGGCGCCGTTCTCCACGCTCAGCGGAACCACCGTCGAGGAATTGGCGCCGCATCAGATCGGACAGCGGCAATTGGAGAGTCCGGCGCCGAAGGGACCTCAGGGAAGATGGGAGGCGCGGACCGCGCTGCCGCTGCCCAGATCCGAAATGGCCTGGGCGACGGCCCTGAACGGACGCATGCATGTGGTGGGCGGCTATGGGGAGGGCGCGGTCAACCGCGCCTACCACCATGTCTACGACCCGCAGGAGGATCGTTGGAGCATGCTTGCGCCTTTGCCGCGCGGCGCTAATCACGTCGCCGTCGTCGCCGACGGCGGCCGTCTCTATGCGTTGGGTGGATTTCTGGAGCAGAACCGGACGCCCGACGACAACGCCTTCATTTACGATCTCAAGACCGATAGCTGGCGGCCGATCGCCCGCCTGTCACGCGAGCGTGGCGCGGCCTCGGCGGTGGCACTCGATGGCAAGATCCATCTCATTGGCGGCGCGGCCCTGCCCACCCAGGAGCGGGCGAGTATCGGCTGGCACGAGGTCTATGATCCCGGCGCCGACCGTTGGGAGATGCGCAAGCCGCTTCCCGCCGCCCGTGATCACGCCGGTGCGGTCGCCTATGGCGGGCGGATCCATGTGATCGGCGGGCGCTTCAACACTTTCGAATACAACACCGACCGTCACGACGTGTACCATCCGGACAGGGACAGCTGGGCGTCGGCCGCGCCCATCCCGACCGGGCGGTCCGGACACGGCCTCGTCATCTATCGCGGACGTTTCTTTGCGATGGGCGGCGAGCAGCGCGACTTCGACCGGAACTGGCAGCAGCATGACAAGGTCTTCGGTCAGCTGGAGAGCTACGATCCGACGAGCGATACGTGGCAAAGCCATGCGCCGATGACGACGCCGCGGCACGGACTCGGCGCGGTGGCGCTGGGGGACTGGATCCATGTCGCCGGTGGCGGGCCGGTGGTCGGAGGCGGCATGCAGTCGTCGATCCACGAGGCGTTCACGCTGGGCTAAGCTCGGAGATGCGGTGCGCCGCTCGAACCTGATCTGCGACGCCTATGGTCGTCTTTTCCACCGGCTACGGTGCATGCCCGTCCGCTCGCAGCAGGTCTAGGTGTCGAAGCTATGAAGGTTGTTCATCCGGGCCGGGACTGAGAGGCTGGGGTTGCGAAGCTCCAACTCTTGCACCGGAGGTCCCCGGATGAACGTCCATCAGAATGCCCGTCTGACGCCTTCGGGTCGAGCGCTGCTTGCGGAGCGTGTCGAGCGGGGTTGGCCGCAGACAAGACTGGAAGGCGTTGCTGCGCAGGGTAAGCGTCCGCTTGCCGCTGCCAGCCGCGATCGTCGCATAGCCCCTCCCCCCGCTCCGGGAGAGGCTGCAATGCTCCTCGGCTATCATCACGAGGATATCGGCGTCCGCAAGCGCAATGCTGTCCTGAGAGCTCACGACACGGCCCTCCCATAGTGAACCGGGTCGGAAGCGCCGCGGATGGTGCGCCAGGTGGCGGGGAACGTGTCGATGTCCATGGCCTGTCCTTTTCGATGGAAGATGAAGGGCCCGGGGCCGTCATGGGCTTGTCCGGTCGGGTGACGGTGCGACGAGGGTCATTCGGCGTCCTCCGGACGCGCACCGTATCGCGCTGACATCGCGCTTCCTGTCGCTGGCACGGCGCCACCTCCTGGAGCTGGCTCGTCATGGCGAGGTCATGGACGAGATGTCGGCGAGCCTGCTCACCGATAATCTCTGCAATCTGATCGGGCTGTCGAGCGATGCCGACGGTCCCCGCCCCGATCGTCTGCATGAGGCGATCCTCGCCTTCTGCCGCGGGCGGCTCGGCGACG